>Ga0209437_100516_pt1 | contig 27324 bp, 24 predicted proteins | sample AraplaL_Cvi_mTSA_FD_184266 | JGI IMG/M metagenome (GOLD analysis project Ga0209437, IMG submission 184266) | Arabidopsis root microbial communities from the University of North Carolina, USA - plate scrape CL_Cvi_mTSA (SPAdes) (version 2) | ecosystem: Host-associated > Plants > Roots > Endosphere...
TGTGGCAACAAGACCGCACCTGAGCCAAGCTGGATCGTTGTCGTCTTTGCTCCGATATGTGAGAGCAATACTTCGGGAGAGGCCGATGCCAGTTCAGCCATGTCATGATGCTCTGATGTCCAGTATCGGGTGTACCCCCAAGCCTCAGCCTGTTGCGCAAGTGCCACCGATTGCTGGAGCGCATGTTCCGCTGTGGCATCGTTTAACCTTGGAACAAGGTCAAGTACGCCCAGACTGAATTTATCACTCATTCTTGTAGCCAAGCGTCTCATCTCCCTTTATATCGGTTCATTTTAATCCAGATCGTAGATGGAACCCACCTTCAGCCCGTAAAGTTCATTGTATATTTTCTCGGCAAATGCATCCGTCATTCCTGCAATATAATCGATGACCATGTGTTCCCAAGTCCAGATTGGCTGGGCTTTGGCCTGATCCTTCTCATACCGCTGCAGCCAGTCAGATGGAATAATGGATTTTGACGTTTCCGGATCAAGAAATGCATCCCATAATCGCTTAATCATCCATTCACTTCGCTTCTGTAGCCGTTGCACACGCAGGTCACGAATCATCGTCACCCAGGCAAAACTCTTAAGCACACTCACCGTACGCAGCATATCAAGGTCTTCAGCCCCTTCACGGACAAAGGTAACCTTCTTCCAGTCACCATCGTCAATAACGCCCAGGCTGCCTACAAAAAAGCTCACCCAATAAGCTTTCACCTCACGTCGGGTACGCGAGTAATCATGCTCGCAGAACGGCATCTTCTCATTCCAGATACGCAGGAACGAAGCGAGCACCTCTTCTACCTTTTGCCCAATTGCTTCTCGGGTCCATCCGTTCCAGAACAGATCCTCCAACGTTGTAATCTTATCCACAATCAGTCGATTTACATGCGGATCTTGCAGGAAATGTTCATGTACTTCAATTTTGCCTGCTTTGATTCCATCCTCCAGGTCATGCGAGGAGTACGCAATATCGTCGCAGAGATCCATCAGCTGTGCTTCCAGCGTCTTCTTGCCTGCCGGCACATTCCAACGATCACGGATCTCACGAATATATTGCCACTCATGATGATACATGCCTTTCTTGCTCTCTGTCCCGGGGTACGGATACTTGTTGATTCCTAGTAATACCGCATCAGACAGGTTCAGTCCGTCGATATCTTCACGCTTCTCCAAATGCATAATGAGACGGAAATTGTGTGCATTTCCTTCAAAATGCTCGTATTTCCGTTTGAGCTCAGCACGGACTTCAGACTCCACCTTGGGAACTTTGGCGCTGCGGCTTTTTTTCATAATTTTCTTAGCCTCGGTGTTAATGAGGTCATCCAGAATACCATCTAATACTTCTTCACCTTTATGTCCAAACGGCGGGTGACCGAAATCATGTGCGATTGCAGCACACTCCACTACTTCTGAGTCAATAATAAGGCCGGGGTTATCCGCACGGTCCCAGTCCACCTCGGGAAAACGACGAATCAGGCTGCGGGCAGCCTCTCGTGCAATCTGTGCCACCTCCAGGGAATGGGTCAAACGAGTACGATAATAATCCCCCGTTCCTGCGCCAAACACCTGTGATTTGCCTTGTAACCGACGGAAGGTCGGTGAATGAATGAGTCTGGAATAGTCCCGTTCGTATGCTGCACGAGATCCATCCAATTTGGTTAGTTCAGGATATTGTCTATGTTCTCTCAGATCGTTCCATTGCATGGGGATCACTCCTAGCCGACTGTCTCTATTTTGAGTGATTATACACAACATCTGTGGTTTCGAAAAGTAAAACCTGTCTGCGATTGTCATCTCTTCTTACATCAACTTGTAATAAACAGTCCTATTCTTTTATTATACCCTGCCAGACTATCATTCGTGCACCTAAATGATCATGATTCTATATTGAATTCATTATTCACATATGCTTGCTCACATGGCAGAACAACCATAAGTATTCACGGTGCCAGCAGGTGGCCGTTCCGGTTACGGATCGTTCTTATGATCGCTGTTGTCTCCGGGTTTTCTGAATCCCCTATATTAAGGGGAAACCCCTGAGACAAAGGCGACCGCTCCGCTTCTTCAGAATCGATTCCGTCCCCTTCACTACTTTTGCTGTTTGATTCACACCCGATCTAAATGAAATTACATTCCCTATAAAGGGGATTTCGTAAAGATTTTGAAAGTTTAAAGAATCCCATTAACATGTTCATCCATCACTTCAATGATAGTCTGCCTCCCCGCACCCTCCCCGTTGTGGTTAAAAAAACAAAAACCGACAGGACGGAAATGCCCTGTCGGATGATTATGGTCGATGCAGCGTTGCGATTTAGCTACTAAACTTAATGTTCACACAGTGTACTCTTAAAACTACGTTAATTTTTGCATAAAGGATATATTATCGCACCCTTGTACGCCGGATTTTTACACCATAACCTTACAGATATCGTTAGTGAACTCTACTGGGTCCTGAATTGGCAATCCCTCGATCAGCAATGCCTGATGGTACAGCAGGCTTGTGTAGAGGTTCAGTTTTTCCTGATCCTGTGCAAAAGCGTCTTTCAACGATTTGAATACATCGTGATTCACGTTGATTTCCAGCACTTTGTCGGCTTGTACGTTTTCACTGTTCGGCATAGCTTTCAGGATTTTCTCCATTTCAATCGTCAGTTCACCTTCGGTGGACAAACATACCGGGTGGCTTCTGAGACGTTTGGAAGCTTTAACCGCTTTGACTTTACCGGCCAATTGAGCTTGCATCGCTTCAAACAACTCTTTGTTATCGTTGTCCTGAGCGTCCGTTTCTTCTTGGTCCGCGCTATCTTCGATACCCAGGTCACCACTGGAGATGGATTTGAATTCTTTCTCCTTGTAGTTCATGATCATCTTAATTGCGAACTCATCGATGTCATCGGTAAAGTACAGTACTTCGTACCCTTTCTCAAGAACACCCTCGATCTGTGGCAGTTTCTCAATACGGCTAATGGACTCACCGGATGCATAGTAGATGTACTTCTGATCTTCCGGCATTCTGGAGACGTATTCGTCCAGGCTCACGAGTTTGCCCTCTTTGGAAGACGTGAACAACAGCAGATCCTGCAATGTATCCTTGTTCACACCATAGTCACTGTATACACCATATTTCAATTGACGACCAAACGCTTGGTAGAACTTCTCGTAGTTCTCACGCTCGTCCTTCAACAGGCTTTGCAGCTGGCTCTTGATTTTGTTCTTAATGTTTTTCGCGATCAGGCTAAGCTGACGGTCATGTTGCAACATCTCACGGGAGATGTTCAGGGATAGGTCTTCCGAATCCACCATACCTTTGACAAATCCGAAGTAATCTGGCAACAAATCTCCGCATTTATCCATGATTAGCACGCCGTTAGAGTAGAGTTCAAGGCCTTTTTCATACTCTTTGGTATAGTAGTCAAACGGCGTATTCTCCGGTATAAACAGGATTGCATTGTATACCACTGCGCCATCTGCGCTGATATGCAAATGTTTGAGCGGTTTGTCAAAACCGTAGCGTTTTTCCATATAGAAGTTATTGTAATCTTCTTCGGTCAACTCGCTTTTATTTTTACGCCAGATCGGCACCATGCTGTTCACGGTTTGTTCTTCTTGGTATTCCTCGAACTCGTTCTCCGTGCCCTCTTTCGGACGTTGACCCGTCACATCCATCTTGATCGGGTAGCGAATGAAGTCGGAGTATTTCTTGATGATGGATCTCAGGCGGTACTCTTCCAAAAATTCGTCATACGAATCTTCTTCCGTATTTTCTTTGATCGTCAGGACGATCTCTGTACCTACGGAATCTTTCTCAGCTGGTGTAATGGTGTAACCATCCGCACCTTCGGATTCCCATTTCCAAGCTTCGTCGCTGCCCAGCGTTTTACTTGTTACGGTCAGCTTGTCCGCCACCATAAATGCCGAGTAGAAACCAACCCCGAATTGTCCGATGATGTTATGGCCGTCTTTGGCTTCATTTTCCTTTTTGAAGGCCAGGGAACCACTTTTCGCGATAACGCCCAGATTGTTCTCCAGCTCTTCCTGTGTCATCCCGATTCCGGTATCCGTCAGTGTGAGCGTGCGATTTTCTTTGTCGATTGTAAGCTTGATGAAGTAGTCCTCTTTGTTGAAAACGAGCGTATCGTCTGTCAGTGCTCTGTAGTAAATTTTATCAATGGCGTCACTGGAGTTGGAGATCAATTCTCTCAAAAAGATTTCTCTTTGGGTATAAATGGAGTTGATCATCATATCCAGCAAACGTTTGGATTCTGCTTGGAATTCTTTTTTAGCCATGAATGGTTGGACTCCTTTCAAATTTGGATATCGAATGATTGGATTGAAAATAGGAAGTAAATCCTTGAGTGTTTCATGCAAAACTTACTGGTACCAGAACATCATTCGAAGCTTAAACGCTTGATCATTAGATCCAATAGATTGCTAATCTTCAAAATGCATGACGTTCTGCCATGTCGCCGTTCCGGTTACGAATCGTTTTTCGGATCGCTGTTATCCCCGTATTTCTTTGATTCCCTTTTAAAAAAGGAGAAATCCGGTGATAGCGTATGCTTCCGAAGCAGCTTTCTTTCAGAAAGCTTTTAGGCGAACGCTTCGCTTCCTCCAAATCGATTTCGTCCCCTGCACTACTTCCACATTTAATCAGGAACTTGTATGAGGATTAGAGCCTTCTATTTAGATGGAGTCTGTTGATTAAGCAAACATTTCGCTTCTTCAGGTCTGTGTGCCCCTCGGCTTCGCATGTCCTACTCAGGTTCAATATCTATTTTCAAAAACAGAATCATTCCATATGTAGGCGTATAGTAAAAACATCATTTGTTAGCACTCTAATGATCGGAGTGCTAAACCCTTCCTTTTATATAACATATGGGAAAATTGGGTGTCAATACGCAGGCGGTTATTTTAACAAAAAGATCGAATAACCCTTAACTTTTGCACATCACCAATCATTTTAACGTAATCCCGTAGGTAAAACAAAAGCCGCCTCGAACTAAAGTTCGAACCGGCATAGAAGAAACAATTACGGTTAGAGTTAGAGCCTTCTACTTTTTCGCCATTTTCGGATCAAGGGTATCGCGCAGTCCATCGCCCATGAGGTTGAAGCCGAGAACGGTCAACATAATGGAAACGCCAGGGAAGATCAGTGTCCACGGTGCTTTTTGTATAAACTGACGGGAGTCCGACAGCATTTTACCCCACTCCGGGTCGGGTGGTTGCGCACCCATGCCCAGAAATCCGAGTGCAGCGGCCTCGATGATCGCCGTTCCAATCCCGAGTGTACCTTGCACGATCAGCGGAGTAAGGCTGTTGGGTAAGATGTGGCGAAACAAGATTCGCCCGTTGCCCGCCCCAAGTGTCCGTGCCGACGTAATGAATTCCTCCTGTCTCAAGCTGAGTACCCGTGAACGCACCAATCTTCCGTAGGTCGGGATGTTCACGATGGCGATGGCGAGCAGTGCATTTTGCAACGACGGGCCCAATATCGCCACAATGGCGATGGCTAGCAAAATCCCCGGAAATGCGAGCAAGATATCAAACAGACGCGAGATGAGCATGTCCGCCCATTTTCCATAAAATCCAGCAATCAGACCAAGCAGCGTACCCGCAATAATGGAACCAATGACGGAGAAGAAGCCCACCCACAAGGAAATACGCGCCCCATGCAGCACTCTGGAAAACACGTCACGCCCCAGATCGTCCGTACCAAACCAATGCTCTGCCGAAGGGGCCTGTAACCGATCCACCAGCACCTGTTCCTTGTAATCGTAAGGTGCGATGTATGGCGCGAGGAAGGCCAACAGGATAAAAAACACGATAATAATCAAGCCCGCAAGCGCAAGCCGATTCTTCCGAAAGGTTCTCCACGCTTCCCGCCATGGACCGGATGTGCTCGCCGACGCAGCATCAATCGATGGTCCGGTATTGGTCGATAATTTGGCCATGCGGCGTCTCCTTTCTTGGATATGAATGATTATTCCTATTTATAACTGATACGAGGATCAAAGACGGCGTAGAGCAAGTCCACAATCAGGTTGATGACCACGAAAAAGAATGCCACGATCAGAATGCCACTCTGGATCACTGGATAGTCCCGCGAACTAATCGCTTCATATATATAACGTCCCACGCCAGGCCAAGCAAAGATCGTCTCAGTCAATACCGCACCCCCGAGCAACGATCCAGTCTGGATGCCGATAACCGTGAGCACGGGAATAAACGCATTTTTGAGGGCATGTCCATATACAACAAAAAACGGCCCCAGTCCCTTCGCCTTCGCAGTACGAATGTAATCAGAACTCATCACTTCCAGCATGCTGGAACGAGTCATCCGGGCAATAACAGCCATCGGGATCGTACCAAGCGCAATACTTGGGAGCAACAAATGTTTCGTAACGGTCCACAACTGATCCCAGCGTCCAGCAATCATCGTATCCAGCACATACAAGCCCGTAATGGCATCCACCGGATCACGTGCATTCATGCGTCCAATCGACGGCAACCACTGTAACTTGTTCGCAAACAGCCATTGTTCCATCAGACCGAGCCAAAAAATTGGCATGGATACACCCACTAGAGCAATGACCATACAGCAATAATCAAACCAGGAGTTGTGCTTCCATGCACTGACAATCCCGGCATTCACCCCAATAATGACAGCAAACAACATACTTGCCATCGTTAATTCGAGGGTAGCTGTCAGATAAGGCACAATTTCCTGGGCAATAGGCACCTTGGTGCGGATGGATGTTCCGAGGTCGCCTTTGAGCAAATCGCCCAAGTAGGCGAAATATTGCTGGAACCAGGGTTTATCCAGACCGAGCTGGTCACGAAGGGCCTGCTTGGATTGTTCGGTTGCCTTTTGCCCAAGTATGGTCTCGGCCGGATCACCCGGAATGGCGTGGATGATGGAAAAGACAATCAGGGTCATGCCCAGCAGCACGGGCAGCAACACAAGCACACGTTTGACAATATAGCTGTTCAATCCTGTTCACCTGCCTTCGACATATCGTGCAAAATAAAAAGCGCTGGCAGATACGCATGCTTTGGATAGTTACGTCCGGATGTGGGTTCTGCCAAGCATTTCGTCTCACCAGCGCTTTGATAGAAAGAATGGTTAATGCGTTAGATGCATATTCAGATTCAACTTACCTCTGCGCTATTCGAAGTAGGCACCAGCATAGGATTCACTGCCCAGCGGAGATGGTACAAAACCTTTCAGGTTCGATTTACCCGCTAGAATCGGCGTGGTGTGCACGAGTGGAATCCACGGTGCGTCTTCCTTGATAATTGCCTGCGCTTGTTTGTAAAGCTCCGCACGTTTATCCTGATCTGTTTCTTTCTGCGCATCGGTCAGCAGCACATGCAACTCTTCGTTGACATAGAAGCTACGGTTGTTGCCCGGAATGGCGTCTTTGTCCAGCAACGTGTACAGGAAGTTATCCGGGTCCCCGTTATCCCCCGTCCAGCCGAGCATGTAGATATCATCTTTCTCCCCGGCTTTGGCATCATCCAGATACGTCGCCCATTCTGGGGATTCAATGTTCGTGGTCACGCCGATTTTCTCAAAATCAGCTTGGATCGCTTCCGCTACTTTCTTGCCATCAGGCATATACGGGCGGGATACCGGCATGGCATAGAAGGTTACCGGATCAGGCAAACCATCAGGGAAGCCAGCTTCGGCCAATAGAGCTTTTGCTTTTTCCAGATCATATGGGTAATCCTCAATGGTATCGTTGTACCCCCACAGCGTTGGCGGCATCGGGTTCACAGCAGGCTCAGCTTGTCCAGCAAAGAACGCATCAATAAGGGCCTGCTTGTTCACCGCATGGTTGAGGGCTTGTCTGACTTTGACATTATCAAATGGTTTCTTCTTGAAGTTAAAGCCGATATACGCCACATTGAACGGTGGACGCTCGATCTTCTGCAACTCGCTGTTGCCTTCAAGGATGGACAGATCGTCCGGGTTCAGGTCCTCCATGACATCAATCTCACCGTTTTGCAGGGCATTGAAGCGAGCGGTGTTGTCCGGAATCGAACGCACGATTACTTTGTTCAGCTTCGGCAGTCCTTCTTTCCAATAATCCGCGTTTTTCTCCAGGGTAATGGAGTCGTTACGCTTCCACTCTTTGAATACAAATGGGCCGGTGCCCACAGGCTCGCTCTTGAAGTTTTCTTTTTTCTCCTGAATCGCTTTCGGGCTGGCAATTCCAAATGGCGTCATCGCAATATTTTGCAGGAAAGGCGCTTGTGGCTGGTTCAATGTGAACTCTACCGTTGTCTCGTCCGTCGCCTTCACTTCCTTGATCACACGTCCGTCCTCTGGACCAAACATGGAGTCGTAATAATCGAAGGAATCCCCTTCGAATTTATATTCACTCGCCGGATCGCCCCATCGGTTGAAGTTGAACACAACAGCCTCAGCGTTGAAGTCAGTTCCATCATGGAATTTCACACCGGACTTCAGCTTAAACACATACTTGAGTCCATCCGCCGAAATCTCCCAGCTCTCTGCCAGTCCAGGAACGACTTCTGTTCCGCCTTCCTTGTAGTCCAGCAACGAGTCAAACACCTGATGTCCAATCTTCAGCGACTCCCCATCGGTCACAATCGCCGGATCGAGTGCAACGGAATCCCCGCCACGCCCCATAATCATCGTATCTTGCGCTTCTGTCACTTCGGCTGGTGGCTCGCTGCCTTCCGCCGGAGCAGGCGAATTCCCAGCCCCCTCATTGCTCGAACAGCCTGACAACACCAAGACAGTACTCAAAGCCAGAGTCAAAAAACTGGACATCCATTTCTTTCTCATTCGCATACGTACAACACCCTTCCCTGTCTCATAATGTGTGTGATACTGGCATGAAAAAACTTCAATGATAGCCATTGGTTCGGTGCTTGCTTGTATCAATGAAAGGCTTTAGATGCCTGTGATACCTGGATTAAAGTTCCGGAAAAAGTAAGCATTTATATGAAACGTAAAAAAACGTATGGGAGAACGATGAATAATGGATATAAGTAAAGCCAGATCATCCTGCACATGTATTACGGATATGGACGATTACTTTTATAGAAAAAGAAAACGTAGAACGAACGAAATACCTTGTGAGATGAATCTATGAAAATGAATGAGCTAGTGGCATTTTATTTGAACTTAGGTCAATAAGTATCCGCAAATGGTTACGGACTGGTAAGAGCAATTTCAAGTCAGTAGATTAGAAATACAGATGGGCATATAAATACTACGCTGCTGGGTACAAATAAAGTCTGTTCCTTGAGCGGGTCGCGGGTCGTCTTGAGTATGCAGTGTGGGAGCTGGACTAGGTATCGTTTGCAATACGGACGAAAGAAACTCTACATAGGCTAGGTTGTTTAGATCGTGTAAGTTTTTTTAATACGGTGGTTTTCTCTTGCAAATTGGATGTGTATAACGTATGAACGAGTCATCTTGAGATGTTGGATTGTACAACAGGGAGACATTACAATAACTTCTTATGTTATGGTTTTGTCATGATGAGGAGGATTGTGTAAATAAACTTTGGTGAAAAACAATTTCGTGTAACTTACTTTACATCACATTAATCAATTAGACAAGAGATTTACAGACATATGTCTTCAACTTTATTATATGCGTCAATATTACTTACACAAAACACAAAAAAGGAACACAGTTCGACAAAAAGCGTCTCGTGTCCCTTCTCCATTTCATCCCTATTCAGATAAGATCAACAATTTAATTTGCTAAGGATCAGCTCACTTTTTAAACAAACCTCTGCGATGCATCACGGTAATAAAACGGTAAAAATCATAACTCGCCCCATTATCGATGCTGAACAAAGGATTTTTGGTGTCATATGCCAGCGCTGCATCCACAGCAGCTTTCGCCCATACTGGAACTTCCATTTGCTGACGCGCCTGCAGTTTATCGACCTGGGATTTGAGCGCGTCAAACGCTGCTTTCTCTTCGGCTGTCATCGGTTCGCCCCCTTTCGGTGGTTCGGTTGGTGGATTCGGATTACTTGGATTCGTTGGATTGGATGGCTCCGGAGGTTTCGGAGTGGCTGCTGCGTATCTTGCTCTGAGCTGTGCCGCTGTTCCCTCGAATTCATTCATATCCACGTTGTCACTAATGCCATTCACCTTGCCCGAATCCGTATACTGCCAGAACGTCCAACGCTTCCATGCCGGCTGGTCTTCCGGTACACGGGTGTTGCTGTAACGTGCAATCCACAGATCGTATGAGCTGAGTGATGTATCAAAATTCCCGGCAAATGAATTGCCCGTGTATATGATCGGTTTTACACCTGTGAGGCGTTGTAGTTCGGTTAAAAAAGCTTTGGCAACCGTATTCATCTGCGCCTTGCTCAGGTTGCCGGGGTTGTTCTCGTAGTCCATGACGGGTGGCAGTTGTAACGCCTTGGCGCCTCCAACTTTGTTCAGGGTATTGGCATAATGCGCCGCTTCTGCCTTGGCACCATCGGTAGAGGTCGCGCGGAAGAAATGGTACGTTCCCACCAGCATACCCGCCGCCAGTGCGCCTGTTACATTTTTCTGATAATTTGGATCGGTATACGTCTGTCCCTCGGTTGCCTTGATGAATACAAATGTCATGCCACTTGCCTTCACTTTGGCCCAGTCAATATTGCCCTGGTATCGGGAGACGTCAATGCCCTGTGTGTTGCCCGAACTTCTCGTTTGCATGTTTCTCTCACCCTTTATGCGGCAAATTGCCGTTTGTATATAGTTAATGCGGTTGGATCAGGGGTTGCTTGTATGCGTGTCCCTGCGTGTTGGAGATTACCAATTCATTCAATAGTAAATCCATAATGTATCTGTTAGACTACTCCTATTAGATAAAGACTCATTAATACAGATTGTAAAAACACTTCATTGGAGGTAAAAATTCATTGAAAAGCTATTAACTGCCTTACTCAGTCTAACCGTTCTACTATCTGCAACTTCAGCTGTTGTCATTCAGCCAAGCGCCCAGGCTGCTGCCAAAAAGAAAGAAAGTACATACCAAGAGAAGATGGCTTACTACAAAAAACAAATCAAAAAAATCAAAGGACAAATTGAAATCTTGCAGGCCAAAAGAGATTATCTTGAAACTTCTTCAGCAGCATACAGAGCTAGTCTTATGAAGGAAAACTCTTACTTGGATCAGTTAATTTATTACTATAATCTTATTGATAAGCTCAAAAAATAGTAAGTAAGAAGATTATACAGTCTATGAGTATAGGAAAATGATAAAGCACCCGGATCGGGTGCTTTTCTCATTCCAACTTTACTTTTATGGAAATCTTTATCTACATTACTAGAAGATAATTGACTAAAATGCTAGTCACTTTTTTCAGTAGTTGAACTGCTATGCTCTGTTTTCTTTTCTACTAACTTCATATCCCCGTCAATACTATTGACTCCCTGCTTGTTGTCTTCTGGTGGGGGACTAAAAGGTACATGATTAGAAATGGTGCCCTCTCCCGCCTTCCCCTTGAGTACTTCAATCGCCTGTCGGATTGCTGGCGGGATTGGAGCGCCCAACTTACCCCCATTTTCAATAATGGACAACAACTCATTGGCGATATAAAAAAAGGCGACCGCATCCCTGAACAAATGTCCGTCTCCCAGAACACCGTCCACCAGATGAGCCACCGATACCATTGCAAATATAAATACCTTTCGTGCGATGCCGAACATGCCAATGTTGCTTTCAAGCTTGCCGCTCATCCCCGCAGCCACGATGCCGGTTAGGTAATCGAAGATGACGAACACAAGCAATACGCCGAGCACCCCTGACCAGCCACCAAAAAAGTAGGTTACTAAGCTGCTCATGAGTGCAATTCCCCATTTCCATAGGGTATCCCATCTTTCCATGGTTTCACCTCCTTTGGTTTTAATCATTTAAACTCTACCTCTTCTAAAATATAAGCAAGCTTCGTTATAGGCCAAAATTTCTAAATAGTCTCAAAGGACTGTCTTTCTTTATGTCGTCTTTAGACTTAACCTCAGGTAACTACTAGATTAAAATAAATACTCTTCCTATTAAACTTTCCATTTCATATCATAGTCCTGTTGTATTCTATCAACAGCTATAGTTAAAGTTATATTTCCCCTTACTCTATAGCTAACCAAGATATAGGATACGAAATTGAACCGTAATTAGTTCTGGATGCAAACCCATTAGAAAGAATTGTCCAAGGGATATTAGTCCATTGTGAACTGGTATACACGGGTGTAAGATAAGCTGTAGAATTCATTACTTCAGCTCCTCCTGTGAAATAAAATCTTTCAATAGTATTAATCCCACTCATTCCATTTAAAGTTGCTCTAACTTGAACAATTGAAGGTTTAAACTCTAATCCTGTTACCTCAAACTCCCCTTGTGTTCCTTGTTTTGTACTCGATGAACCTGTAGCCCATCTTTTTCCGGTTTTTATCTGTATAATTTTTGTGGATAACTGTTGAAATGTATCGCTGCCTGATGCCACTACTCCCTTGCCAGTAATAGCGGCAGCGATAGCCGATTTCCCATCACTGACAGAGGACTTTAAACTTTCAAACTCTTCTCTGGATGGAACTTTGACCCACGCTCCCCAAGTATCATAAAGATTTCGCTGCCATGTCGAAAACCCTACTGGAAGAAATGTAATTAAAGTTTGTGTTACTCCTGGGATAGACTCTTTATTTTGAGTTCCATTTTTACTAACTTTAAGACTGAATGCCACTCCAACAGGGCAATTTTTTAGAGTTTCAGCAGTCAGACTAAATTGACAATAAAATTCTCCTTCAGATACAAAGCTATTTAGATCCTCATTTTCATTAATGCTAGATGATTTTCTGAGATAGTTTTTGTCAGCATACTGCTGTAATTCCATTTCGTTATTTTTACTTTCCAATACGGATAACTGCCTCGAAAGATTGGAAGAATCATATATAACTTGATCTATAATAGATTTCTCATTTACTCCTATCGTTCCGTTAATTGATATTGGGGAAAATTGTTCCTGTACCTGATAAGTTACAGTATAATTAGCAGATGAATCATATTGATTGGCTGGCAAGGAAGCTAACTCCAGCCCATAAACTTCTGACTCCGGATTAAATCGTAGGATATCCCAGTAATCTCTAACATCATTTTTATAAACGGCCAGTATTTTTTTTACCCGGTTATTTAATTTAGCTGACAAATTATAGTTATTAATGTTATATGATTTATGCACATCTGAAGTATATACTGGTTTAACATTCTCTCTAACTATCATTCCTGAACCTACTTCGACCTGATTATCTCCCTCATTAAAAGTCAATTGACCCTCTGACGTGATCGGCTCGATAGTTGGGGTCGCCAGTTGGTATATCAGTTGATATGGCGTCCATTCAGAATATCTTGTATAAGCTGACCGTATTATAGGAGAAACCGGCAATGTGGTCATAAAGTGAGTCGCAGAACTTCCTGACATATATATCGAGTCTAATGGACACCAAGCTTTGCCAACTGTTTCACCATTGTATGGCTCACTTACATCGCCTTGATTACCAAGATACATCTTCCATCCCATGAAATAAGCCTTAATCTCATCTGCTGCGGGCGTGTATGAATCTCCCCATCCACTATCTGCATTAGCAATAGATACATTGAAGTCTGATAAATCTGCAATTCTGAAGTAGGCGTTATCAGATTCAGACATATTTCCGTTTTTAGTAAGCAAATTACCATTGTACTTCGTAACAACCAAGCTGTTAAAAGCTGCTACTGGTTCAGATAGAGTACAACCAACTATTTTGTAACCAGACGATGATGCTATTGATCGGTAACGAAGACTTTCATCCAAAATCATCCGGCGCCACTTGGTCATCTTGTAATATTGGCCATTCCTTTCAAACAGTTCGTCAGCATTCAAACCTGTCACCGGGTCTGAGTATAAATCCGTTTGAAGTGCGAGCATACAATCTTCACGTGTTTTTAACGGTTTAACTACCTTACCAAGAGTCATGATTGGATATGCAAAACTCGCTTTATTCCCCGTAGACCATGTCCATTTATTTACATCAAACTCTTCTGTATACTGCGTAACACCACTAAGATTTACCCCCATTCTTACAGCCCTTGAGTCCGTTTTAATGGTTTTAGTCTCTCCCGGATTAATGAACATACCTTGTAATCTTGTATATGCATCGTATACACTCACTCGAATTTTGCCTGTACTTGCTGCCGGGTTACTAATCGTGTAATCTTGATTTGCTAATACACTTAAGTAAGTCACAGCATATGCATCAGTCCCAATAGAACCAGATACTAACTCACCAGTAGCCGTAGTTGTAGACGTTTCTAGAAAAGTGTGTCCTGTGTTCTCCCATTCGTAGAATGGCGGCAATAAATTCTCTCCATAGCGAATTACATAAGGATTTCGAACAGGCTGAATACTATTAACATAAGGATACTTAATAGCTACCTGTTCCGGATTCATGCTGTCGAGCGCATTGTACTCGGATTCGCTGATTTCATAAAGGCGACCGGAGTCAAAGTAACCATACTGATTCGGGTTTCCAAAAACTGCGAAATCAATAATTCCACTCCCCTGCGTAGAAACTTTCTTCTTTGCCCATACCGTAACAAATTTATCAGTTGTCTTAACGAATGTTGAATATGGTCCGCCAAAGTCTCCACCGAATCCAATAGTTGCCCCTTCTATTGAATTTCCGTTTTTTACATTTGCAACTAATACGTAAAAGCTATTCGCTTTAAAATTAGGAAGAGACACTGTAGCAACACCCGCCGCACTAGGAGAAGCAGCGGAGTTAATCGTAACCTTTAGTCCACTGCTCCCGTCTACTTTATTCATCAGGTCCAACGAAAGATTAGATCGAATGGCATTCAAGCCAGTTAAACTCTCCATACCTCCTGCACGCCCTAACAAATTCACCAATGTGCGCCCCTTCAAACCTTCCAACTTAAACGCCGAGGCACGCTCCGCATTAATAATCTGCAACCCGGGCTCCAACGTCACGGATCTACGCTTCTCCGTATCCAATCGCTCCTGAATACTACTCACCTGTGCTGCGGTTTCCTCAGCCTTTTCTTCCACTTGCCCTACACCTTCATCAACCTTCTCCCAGTTCTGATCCAAATACTTATCCAGATCAAAATAAGTCGTCGATGGTGAAGAACGGTCAATCTTATTCAACCCCAAATTTGGTGTTTTTGGTTCATTCATTTAAGCTCCACCTCCTGCAAATTTATCCTGTCGGGTCTGTTCGATCTCATCCAGCGTCATACTTTCAACCTCCGCAATCGTCAAATACCGCAGACGGTAGTCCACGGTCATATGTGCTGGTTTGATATCCTCAATCGCTGCCTTCAAATCGTCCAGATTGGGCGGCAAGCCCCATGTGTCGATGAAGCGAATTCGGATCAAGTACTTCTCGGGCGAAACGGATACATCAATCCCGCCACTTTCGTAGGCCTGCGCCACGTTCTTGAGCATGGAGCCAGAAACTTTGCCGCTGCCGCGCATTTTGGAAATGATTACGGATCTCCGCTGGTCGTCAGGCTTGGCTTGATTCGTCTGAATCTGCAAATCCCGCTCATAACGTTCCAATGCCCAGGTCGCAGACTCCGGGTAGAATTGATCCAGCACACTTTCCAAACCCACTGTAAGCTTGTCCAGCTCAACACCTTCTGTTTCTGTGAGAAGCTGCATCTCCAGCACATTTTCATACAACGGGGGCAAAAGAATCATTAATACCTCTGCTTTATTCATGTCACCTTCACCGTCCCAAGAACAGCTACTGCGCCGGGGGCAATCTCCAGATTGGACATACCACCATTCACCAGCAGATCGCTATAATCGATTACGGGCGGGATATCCAGAATGACATTCGCAATCCGTGTCCAACGAACCAATGGATCGGCAAAAGCCAGTTCTTTCAGATATGCCGTAACTCCCGTTTCAATCAGTGTCTTCACGCCCTCATACGTTGAACCGGAAGCAAGCGTGACCTGTACCTCCACATCAATAGGAACCTCTTCCGCTCCCACTACTGTGACCACAGGTCCAATTGGAGCTGCACCTTCGCCCATTCCATCCTGAGTTGGATCGATATATTCTTGCACCGCCTCAATGACCGCCTCAGCAGGTGTTTGCATTTCGTTATTCAATAACGCCACCTTGACTGTACCTGGCCCGTCCCATAGTGGAAAAGCCTTCGCTTTGCCAACTCCGGAGTTTTCCCGGGCCCATAATTCATACTGATATTTGTTGGCACTCGTGACCGGACGGGATACTTTATCCTGATAACGGTCATAAAGGGCCTGGTCCGTTTCCTCGTCTTCACCAGGAACCAGCAACTGTGTCAATTCAGCCGTCGTCAAGCCGTTAATATAATCAATGGGCAGCAGTGCCCCCGTATACTCATTACCTTCCCCTCCCGAGACTTCACATTCCAACACATATTGCCCTGCCGCGATGCGTTCCACAACAACATACACCCGATCCCCCGTGGAAAAACGACTCTCCAAAGGAACTTCAACAGGCTTACCTTCATTATCCCGAAAACGGCCAACCCAACGTGCCTTCGTGGCCGCTTTTCGACTAATGCCAGACCAAGCTACTGCGCGATCCAGATATTCTCCAGAAGCTGTATCCGCAAACTTCAGGTTGGCGTTCACATCCAGCTCGATATACATCTGAGCCATTTCCACTGCCGCTGGCGCAAGCGCATCATAGATAATGCTGCCTTCACGTTTATCTACACCATTCGGCACTCTGTCCAGCATTCGATTTAAAATAATTTCAAACGTCTGCTCTTCATACATCCATGTTCACCTCCGTTTCTTGCCTGAAGCTGCCAAAATCTGTTTCCACGGCAAACGAAACCCTTACGCCATCGGCCCCGTGGACAAAATCGAACTCCGTTACATCCGAAATGCGATCATCCGGAAGCAACGCTTCGCGAATCCAGCGTTCCAGTTCAGATTCAACCATGGATCTCCCGGCCATTCCTTCCCAGAACCACTCCATGCCGTAATCCGAAGAATAGATTAGATGTTCGTAGCGGCGTGTGGACAACGCTTTAAACACCGCCTGTTTTACCGCATCTTTTCCATCCAGTTGCAGCCTTCCAATTCGCTGTCCAGAAGCTTGAAACACATATGTCAGACTTGGAAGTACAGCAGCTTCTTCCTGATCTTCTGCGCTAATCTGCGCACCCTGTGGAATCATGGATTCACCAGCCGATCCAGCACAACAAAGCTGTCTCCGCCTTGAACACGTAACAACAAGACATGGTCACCTACGGTCCAAGTTTTGTTCACTACGGATTCCGGCAGTACCAGAAAAGGCTCAGCCAATGCCAGCCGTTGTTCAACGGTGATCTCCAGAGGCTGTGTGTTTGTCACGCTTCCGTACATTATCTGAACGGGAGATTTGGCATCTACAGCGGCCACCGCCGCCTTTTTAATCACGTCCAGCATCATTTATCGTTACACCACCTTCAAATCCAGTGACATCGTGTGCACGCCGCCCTGTACCTTATGCGTACATTCGTCTACCAGAAAATATTGATTAATCTTGAGTTCATCGATCTGGATGTTGACAAAACTGCCTGCCCTCACCTTGAAATCACCAAGCGCATCCACTTTCAACGTCTGCGTCTCGCGGTTACGGAGGGTCATCAGGGTCTTCAGCATGTCATCAATCTGGCCTTCGTTCAGGCCATCATCCGCTTTTTGGTACAAAAAAAGCAGCCCCCATTGACGGATGCTGCCTGAGTCCTGATGAACAAACGTTTCTCTTTTTCCCGTATCCTTGTTATCCCGGTACAGCTTGATCTTGTTATACGTCTGGTCGTCAATCGACCTTGTATAGTTGTAATCCGTGAGCAGACTGTTATCCCCAATGACAAAGCCGTAAGGCATCTCTTCCACATCCCGAAGTACAAGCTTGCCGAAATCATCGTAGAAGATGTAGTTTTTGCCGCCATAGATCAGCGTTCGGTCGAGCGCCTCACAGATCATGTCGATCAGCTTTTTGTTATCAAACAACATGCGTGGAATAACATATTTCGGCTGGATCAGCTCGCCCACCTTCAACTGAAAGTCGGTAGCAATTCGTTTGATCACATCCGTAGCCGTTGCGTTAACGAACTTGTACGTCTGATTCGCGGTTAGATAACGAGTCTGGTCGTAGGCTTTGATTTTGACACTTTCGTCCTTGCCGCTATCCACCGAGAAGATATACCCGTAAAATATGCCTACCTCGTTGCTGATATATTTCACAACATATCCATTCTCATAGGTGAATTTCTTATTTTGGTACAGACTGCCCTTGATCAACGTGAATTCCAGAGAGGAAGGCTTGCCGATGCGGGAGGTTTTGTACGTAATGTCACCAGCAATTTCGCTAATGTCCCAGATGTTGCCCAGTTTGTCATCCAGCAATAACCGCTCCTTCATGTTGACCAGCTTATCATCCAACCTGATCTGCTCTTGCATATTCCCTCTCCTTTCACGGAAGCTTGATCACAAGTCCAATCGGCAGCTTCTTCAGTTGTGCATCTTTGATGCCATTCAGCTTCTGCAGCTCTTTCCAGCGAGATCCATCCCCCAGATGGGCTTTGGCTACAGACCACAAGGAGTCTCCAGCTTTGAGTGTGACGGTCTTGGGCTGGATTTTTTCATTGGGCCGGGAAGCTTTGGTTTTTGTTTTCGAAGCAGCATTATCCTTGCTGTCCTTGAGCGGCACTACTTTTTTGGCGGCATAGAAAATGAACTGCTTCAGCTTGATATCATACTGGATATCCCCCACCGTACCCGCAGTCTCCTTCCAGTCGAAGCTCTCGATGGAAACCGCCATATTAATGGTATACCTCGCACTGGAAAAGAACAGCCTGACGGGTCTGCCCGTCTGCATCCAGCGGATGACCTTTTTCACATATTCATAGGGATCACGGTAAAACTGCTTCTGAATTGCCGGATGTCTTGCATCGTAGTTCAGATGATACGGACTGTAGTCTGCCGGAAAGATTCCGCTGAAACTGACTTCTCGCAGCTTCGGCGACTTGATCACGTTAATTTCACCCAAAGCGCTCACGTTAAACGAACTGCCGTCTCCCGAATCCGAAAACTCAATGCTCTCTGGTGTCACCGGGAAAAACATGTATTCGGAGCGGTTATTGTAGCTGAGTTGAATATAATATTCCACTTATCCATACACCCCCTGGGCACTGGAGACGATCTGACTGTTCAATCCATCAGTGATTTTGCTGATGATGCTGTCCACGTCATGTCCGCTGTTGATATCACCCGTGGTGACCTGAACAGTTGGCGTCAGACTGACAAATCGCTGAATCGCCTGCATCTCTGCAAGCTCACGCATCAATTTCAAGTCCTCGCTCGTCACATCCACTGTGCCGTCCACGTCACCGATCTTGTCCACCTGCCCAATATTGTTGATTTTGTTGATGTTACTCATGTTGCTGTTGGGAACAACGGTGGGAGCAGGTGCAGTTGGGATCGAAGGTGTTTTGGGTATTTCGGGTGTGTAGTCTTGGCCAAATTTATATGGTAAATCTTTATCCTTGGAGTCATCCTTCGGTTTAGAAGAGAACTTAGAAACCCACTCCTCCGCCTTTATCTGACCTTCCCCATATACACTGGGATTATATTCTCCATCCATTCTCACAGACTCAAATACATTTTTGTCGCTCTGTGGCTCCATAGACTTCAGAGTGTCCATCCAACTCTTAATGTTCTTGCTGCCAATGTTAATATCCGATTCGGACATCACACTCAGGTTCGTACCAAAGGTATCATTGATAAATGAAGCAACATCGCTAATGGCCCCTACAGCTCTTTTAAGAAAATCCTCGATACCTACCATAACATTGTAAAGAGTTTGTAAAACAAACATTCCTAGATCATAGAACAACTTTTGAATTGCATAGACAGGATCAATAAAAAGGTTAATCAAGAAGTCTGCCAATGAAGCAAATATGTTCCACACCGTAGCAATTACCACTCTGATGATCTCGCCAAGCATCATAAATGTACCAATTATAGCCCCGAGAATATCGGTACCAGTTGCTCCGAACATTTGGAAAATCATAATCATCGCAGCAATTGCTGCGATGATTAGCAATATAGGCCAGTTTACAGCCAACCATGCTACAGCAAGCAAAAATACTTCAGCGATCACAATACCAAGTGAGATAATCATGTTGTAAAGCAGCACCATAGCAATAGCAGTCAAAATAGGCGCTATGATAGCCCAATTTTCTTGCACGACTGTAGCAAAATTGATGAACCCATCCACAATAAAAGCTACAACTTGAGCAATAATTGCGAAGGCCCCACCAATCCATTCGATGAAAGCACTGAACTGACCTGAGCTTATGGCTTCGTTTAATCGGTCAAGCACTGGAGAAAGCACTTCCAACGCCTTAGTACCGATCTCAGACAATATCCCATTGAACTGGTTCACAAGAGCCGTCCATTTTTGCAATGGAGAATCAAGCATTGTATCAAAGGCTTCTTGTGTGTAGCCCTGCATTTCAAGTACCGTCTGCAATCCCTGTATGAAGCCGTCCAAGTCCTTTGTCTGTATAAATTCATCCAATCCAGCCCCGGTCAATGCACTTTTCGGGATGTTAAATTGACTAGCCAAATCCCCGTTATCGCCATTCATGGCACTAAGAAGGGCACCAGACGCATCGGACAGACTTTGTCCATCCGGTGACAACATACTCAGACGTTGAGTTAATTGATTCAATTGATCCACCTGACCTGTATTCTGAGCCAAAGGTAAGAAGCCTAGCGAAGATTTGAGCGAATCGTTGACATCCTGACCGCTCTTGGCGGCTTGCTCGCGATACTTATTATAGATGCCTTCCCCGAGCACCGGATCTTCTGCGGCAACCATATAACGATATTTGAAGTCTTCTTGTTCAGCAGCAGCTTTTAACACGACGCTTCCAGCCGACTTTACCATTTGCATCCACTTGGAGAGCTTGTTCAGATTATCACCTAACGAATCACTTGTATCATCAGCCGTATCCTCCAGCTTTTCCATCAAATTAATCGTTACATTCATTTGTTGATTTATTTGATTAAAGTGATTGGATATGTTCGTTTGGTTAAATTGATTCAAATTAACATGGTTAATCTGATTGAAGTTGTTCAAAATTTCGGTTGTTTTCACCTGAATTAGATTTAAGTTATTGATCAGATTATTTACGGATGGAGGATTAATTACATTGATACTTGTATCGGACATTCATTTCTCCCTCCTTTCCTTTTTATTTCTTCCGGGCGCGATTCTTGGACCGTTCTTTCTTCTCTTCCTCTACCCGGATGGAGATCATCGCATAAATGGCCGCTCGTTCTCGCATAGAGAAGGCCATTAGCTCATGCGGCAAAATGTTTAATTCATGGAGAGCGTAATAAGCCAGATTGGCTTCGGAATCGCCCTCTTTAATTAGTTTTTTACGTCATCCACCAGTTCGTTCATGTCCTGATTGAAGCCGTTCAGCTTCTGAACCTGTTCACCGAGCGAAGCAAATTCCCCAGGCAACAGCATTTTCCGCAAAAGCGATTCGGCCCCCATCACGCCATATGAACGCTGAAGTTCTGCATTTTTCAAATCTGGATACACGACACTGGCACTCATCAGGCGAGCCATGTAATCATTCGCATCAATGTCGGGTGTATAGACACCGTTCTTGCCCTTGATTTTGCGGGTAGCCGCCTTGCGGCATTCCTGGTTCTCGTCCTCGGTCATGCTGCGCAGTTTCCAGGCAACCGGTTCGCCTTTCTCATCCTTGAAACGGGGGGACACGATATATTCCTCCGTTGTATCCATTGCTGCATTTTGGGCAAAAAACATACTCAATCCACTCATGTATTGTTCCTCCTCTAAAGTTAGGCTCCCCGCCGCCACAAGCGGCGAAGAGCAGAATTATGACACACCAAATAGCCCGTAACACAGGCAAGTTGAACAGGTTTCTTTTACAAACCCGCTGCTAAGTTAAACTCTTGATAAATCTCAAATCACTATGCTTTCCACGCTACATTACTTCGGCAGATTGAACGATACAGGCATATCGACATCTTCAAAGGTAAAGCTCACTTCTTCCTCCAACGCCTCCGCCTCGGTATCCAGAGATGCCATGATTACACTGTCGAGGTTGACGCCTTTGAGGGTCACGGTCTGTTTGCCAATTGTAGAGGAAGGATCTTCGTTGGTCACTTCAATGTCGAAGTACGTGTCCACACCATTCTGCATGTACTGGAGCATAAGCTCGCGGAAACGGGAAGTGGTATAAAAGATTGTCATGGAACCCGAACCGGACCAACCGGTTGCTTTGTGCTGTACGCCGCGGCGGCCCAACGTTTTGACCTCTGCTTTTTGTTTCTCCACTGTTGCTTCCAATGTCTTCACATAGAACATTTCTTCCGTCTGTCCGTTAATCGTTGCGTATGCGCGGCCTTCCTGGCCGGAGATCGTGTCACTTGCTTTCAAAAATGCCATCTTAAACCACCTTCACTTTCATATATACTTTTTCAACGGAATCTACAGGTTGGACCTGGATCTCGATCAGAATACTGTCGGTTTCATTGCCCGGAGCAACAGTGATGTCTGTTTTGGAATCAAAATTTTGAATAGCACCGATATCCTGAAGCTGCTTCAAGTAAGTAACACATTGGGAACGGAACAAGCTGCGCCCATCTTCGTTGTTGTTCACTTTGCCGATGTAATAGGACTCGAAGATCCGTTTCATATCGTTAGCGATACCATCGAGAACACGCACCACACGATTTTTGGCAAAATGACGTGCCTTATCCGGTGTCACCGAACGGAACGTATTTACATCTTGTTCCACCACTGCACGGTTGCTGCTCGCTGTAAACACAAACTCGCCGTTGCGCAATGCTGCTTCCGTCTCGCTATGTGTCAATCTTCCGTTCACATCCACGGCATCGTCATACGCACGGAACGTCAGGGATTCATTCAGGTTAGCTCCCGCTGTTGCACCGGCAGTCCATGATACCGTTTGTTTTGGCGTAAGAACGGTACCGTCTGCGAGCACAACACCATTTTTGACACTGATAATACCCTCATGATCTGCTGCCGGATAATCGGACAGAACCAGTTGCACCTTCTTGCCCTCGGTATCACGCAAACGCTTGATGTAAGCTGTGTAGACTGACTTGAGTGTGGCATCGTCTGAGATCAGACCGACCGTATTAAAATCCAGCACCTCTAGCTTGGTTAGGAAATCGGAATGGTCCTGGTTCGTTGCTGTACCATCCAAGCCACCTGTTAGTGGAAGTGACGCTGTAGCTGTAAGTGCACCTTCACCAGTAAATGTGACGTATGCGTTGGATTCCAGAGATTCGATGGTAGACGCGGTTTGTTTGTCCACTTCTTTACCCACAAGCAAAGTGGAGACATCCAATTGATCCGGATCATTAATATTCGCGGAGATTACAACAGCCAGATCATTACCACGTACGCCGCCGTGTTGGGCTGTGACTGTCAGTTTATCCAAAGTTGCCTTGGCTTTAGTACCTGCATTCAGTCGATAAAGAAGTAAGGTCTGTGCCCGTTTCAAAGCTTCGCGGATGAGCAGCAGTTGAGGTGCTGTCCAGTCATAGCCCAATTTGGCTTGTACATCTTCACCAGCTTGTACAGTCATGATCATGCCCGCTTGTCCCCATGACAATGGCAATGCCAAAGCCACCGTTCCTCGCTCACCTACCGTACCCGGCAACGAGCCCTCCGATGCAAAATTCATATATACGCCGGGGCGTACCTTGTTCTGTGTCGTCCATGTTCCTCCAGCCATTATTGTGCCTCCCCATTCATAAATTGTTGGATGTGTTGCTGAGCTTCTTGCACGGTGTAAGTCTGTTGTTCCAGCAGCACCGCTGCCAGAATATCTTTCTCCAATCGGCTGAACAGCCGGGCTTCGGCGAACTGTGCTTTGTTATATCTGGTATCGTTATGCTGCTGTTCTACTTCATAGTTCTTTCGATCTGCTTCTTTCTTGGTGAACATCGCGAGCGCGCCTCCTATTCCTTTCATGATGGTCCTCCTTAAATGGGTTCATCCTGCTATGTTGATTTCAAAGCAGTTGGTCGCTGCTCCAGCTGTTGCATTGTGTCGGAGGACTCCGACACTTTGGTGGTTCGCATCGTGTAATACACCCATAGTTTGGGTGTCTCTCCCCACGCTTTCCATCGCAGCTCCGTTGCTCGATAGGGCGTACCTTCCACTTCAATCGTCTCCAGTGCTTCAAAAAGCTTATCCGGTAAGTCTTCCGGAATGTTGCTCCCATCCAGCCACCGAATCTCGTAGATGTGAGATTGCACGAACCGATCACTCCGTTCACGAGTAAGTTTCGCAGCAAGTAGACGGTAGGTTAGACCTTGAGTGTCTGTGTTATCGGCTCCGGTGGCAGGATGGATGGGGATATTAGGGAGGTGATGTGACAGTGTTGCCGCAATGGAGTTGGTAAGTTGGGTTGTGGTCATGGTTCACCTCCTTTGGATAATTCCATTAATTCTAATGATAATAAAATGTTATCTTAGCATTTTATTATCATTAAAATTTATTTTTAACAATTAATCACCTTATGATGATTTAAGTAATACTTACAGAGGTGCGGCTAGTATCGTGTAATCAATCTTCTCTTGAGGAATATATCCATCGCCTGAAGATGATATTTTGAATTCAACATAATTTTCTCCGAAAACTAAAGTCTTAAATTCTGCACCTGTAGACATGTAGTAATTTCCAAAAGTAACATAGTCCCTAATACCAAGATTTTTTGTTGTATTATTCGTGTCAGATTGGCGAATTGCAACTAAAGGGCCAGAAGAGTATATCCAAGCTGTACTCTGGTTTTGCAGAGAATCATACCAGATTTGAGCATTGCGAGATGCGATTGGATGAAGTATAAACACCTGTGGTTTATATCCCGGGATGTCAATTCTCCCCTCCGCTGCGGACACTTTACCTGATATCAGTGAGAAGTCTGACTTTATTGCCTTTATCTTCGTAGCTAATTGCGCCCATGTATCAATTGTGGATGCACTTCCACCTTTGGCGTTAATGGCACCCACAATACCGTTCTTTGCATCAACGCCAGATTGCTTTACCGAGTCAATTCCCTCATACAATGCACGAGTATCCATTTCCACAGAGTAAGGCATATCCTTGCCAGCATCGCCCATTGTTTCACAGAATTTAATCCGAGCAAATCCATGAGTGCCGACAGGAACATTATTAACAACTAATCTTAGGTATACTGCTGTTACGCCCGTTGGAATAGTAATAACTTGTGCCTTCCTGTGCCACCATCTTTGATTGTCAGCTACTAAACTGTTAATTGTCACATTGTCGGAAGCGTTTTTCACCTCAATCAGCACAGCAGAATTGTAATAAGTTTCAGCAGTGTGGAAGACAGCTTGTAACAAATACCTGCCTCCCGGCGAAACTCCGACAGGCTCATTATCAAGCACACCATAGTTTGTAGGAGACACAGATGAATTAATTGCAAAAAATGCTCCTACGGTTTGATTCTGGAATCTTAGAAAGGTAGCCTGACCTGAATTCTTCCAGTAATCAAGGTTTAACATACCAGATGAATTTTTTATTAAGTTGGAGCTGACTATTTCCGATGGTTTGCGAAAACTCGTGTCTGCATAATTCTTCGCATTCGTCTCAGCCGCAAGCCTCGCATCCCTAACCGCCTTCTCCGTCGCCGCCACCGTCTCGGACGTGCCGTCCGTCTTACTGGACAACTGAACCTTCCCTTTTTGCGTCAAAGACGCATCGGGGATATCCATCTTGCTCACCGCTTCACGAAGCGCATCTAAATCCCCTTGCGTCGCAACGCCAGCATCAATCTTTTCAAAAATTCCGTTAATACTCTCCCTGGTTACATTCTCGTTCCCTAAGGGAAGAGGTAATTTCAGTCGGTCTGTTTCTTGTGGCATTACGCCCACACCTCCAGTTCATCCCACGTCAAGGACGCGGCATCAAGTTCGTCCCATGTCATCTGTTTGTCGTCCAGATCGTCCCAGATCAGATAGCGATATTCATATTCCACGGCCATGTGGGCCGGTTTCAATTCTTCAATCGCACATTTGAGATCATCGATATTGGGCGGAATGCCCAGCGTATCCACAAAGCTCACCGTAAAACTCCACGCTTCCGGCTGAAAAGTTACATCCACCTTGCCCCCGGCATACGCCTCAGCCACATTTTCAACCAGCCTGCCAGAGAACTTCCCGGCACCACGCAGCTTCGATTCCACCACCGCGCGCCGCTGATCCATAGGTTTGAGACGATCTGTCTCAATGCCAAGCTCTTCTTCCCAGAAGTCCAGCCCCCACGTCGCCGTGCGGACAAAAAACTGCTCCAACGTCTCATCCAACGCCTGATACAGCAGATCCATTTCTGTGCCTTTGGCCTGCATATCGGCTTGCATTACACGAGAAGTCTCATAGTACCTTGGCAAATACGAGAACAATTCCCGCCCTTTCTCACTCGTCAGTCCAACATCTACAATAGAAGGAGCACTCATGCCCTGTCCCCTCCCTTCCCTTGCACATCATCATGGAGCGTCTCGCTCACCAGATCCAACCCAGATCGGCGTATTTCTCCCAATCTTCCTCGGTCTCTACATTCCCTAACTACTTCCTCATCCACCATCTGCCCAACACTACTCATGCACATCCACCGCCCCCAGCACGGCGACCTGACTCGCGGTCATCTCGATATTCTGGTCACTCACACCGTTCACGGTCAGCTCCGAATAGTCGATAATGGGCGGAATGTCCAATAGAATCGCGGCAATACGGGTGTAACGAACGAGCGGATCGGCAAAAGCCAACTGTTTCAAATACGCGGTCACCCCGCGTTCGATCAATGACCGTACATCGGCCAATGTCGCATCACTTGCCAACGTCAACTTCACCTGAATGTTCATTGGCACTTCCTCGGCGGGCATCACGGACACCACTGGCCCCGCCGGGGCAACACCTTCACCCTGTCCATCCTGCGTAGGATCGACGTACTTCTGCACAGCCGCCACCAGATCAGTACCTGCAGCACGTTTGTCCGTGTCAAGCAGATACAATCCCACCGTGCCTGGCCCCTGCCATAACGGAATCACACGCGTTGCACCAACACCTGGCACTTCACTGGCCCACTGTACATATTGCGATTTGTTGCCGCTTGTCCCTTGGTTGCGGACTTTGGCATAAAAACGTTCCAGCAGTGCCGTATCGGCCTCAATATCCGCACCGCCT
>Ga0209437_100519_pt1 | contig 27059 bp, 26 predicted proteins | sample AraplaL_Cvi_mTSA_FD_184266 | JGI IMG/M metagenome (GOLD analysis project Ga0209437, IMG submission 184266) | Arabidopsis root microbial communities from the University of North Carolina, USA - plate scrape CL_Cvi_mTSA (SPAdes) (version 2) | ecosystem: Host-associated > Plants > Roots > Endosphere...
CTTGTCATGACAGGCATACAGGTGATGCAATCCATTGCATTGCCGCTGCGGAGCATGGGCGTATTTCAATGGTTTCTCGACCGCTCGGCGGACAGCTTGTGGTGGGGCTTCCTGGCAGGTGCCTGTCTGACAGCGCTCATTCACAGCAGCGCAGCTGTCATTAGCATGGCGATTACGCTCGCAGCCACAGGCGTACTACCTGTGGAGATCGGCATCGCCATTGTGATCGGGTCCAATGTGGGGACCTGCATCACCGCTGTGATCGCTGCCGCGGGCGGAGCATCCGCAGGCAAGTTTGTCGCAGCCTCCCATGTTGTATTAAACATTGCGGGAGCGCTGCTCTTTATGCCGCTGATCGGCCAGCTGCATGCAGCTTCGGCCTGGCTGTCAGCGGACAACGGGGCACAGATTGCGCATGCCCAGACCCTTTTTAACATCACTAGCTCACTGCTTGCTTTACCGTTCTGTTACTTGCCCATCTGGCACAAAAAACCACCGGTCCACGCCCCTGCGGCGAAGCCACCCGTGGCTTGATGATCTGTCTATCCAGACCCACAGAACGCGCGGCTAACTGACCAAGACTAGAACTATAGTGCGTTATACATTAATGCCTAACTTGTTCAGTGCTACACGCAGGATATCATCGTTATTATCATATCCGCTCTGCTGCTGTCTGGACCATGCTTCTTCCGGAGCATACCAATCCACACCCTTGATTTCTTCAATCTGAGGCTGCAGATCACCACTTTCCGCTTCAACGAGATAATAATGAACTTCCTTGTCCACCGGGCCAAAATCTGCATGTTGGTACGTATAAGCAATGATATCAACTGGCTCTACAATGCGACCCACCATACCTGTCTCTTCCAAAATCTCGCGTAGTGCCGTCTGTTCGATTGTTTCTCCATCTTCCATTTTGCCCTTGGCGAGAGTTGTTTTACCATAACGATCTACGATAAGCTGAATCTGAAGACGTCCGTCTTCCCCTGTTCTATAAACAACTCCGCCTGCTGAAATTTCTTTTTTGTTCATCGTGCTCTCCCCCATCGAATTCAATATCTTTATCTTATTTTTTTGCAAAAGAAGGACCTCATCTCCCCGGGTAAGCTCCCCAAGGAAATGAAATCCTTGTTTCTGACGCCACGATCACATCGCGGCGGACTTAAGATTCTCTTCCAACACCCGTACCAGCGTAGCCTGACTCTCGTTGACACCAGCTTCAACCACTTTGACTCGGCACACTTTACCGACCATATCCATGGTTCCATCAAAGACCAGTTGAATGTAGTTATCGCTATAACCGTGCAGCTTGCCGCTTCCTTCGCGGCCCTTCGCTTCACCTTCGGGAATAACATCCAGTACCTGTCCGACAAACTGCTTAGCGTACTCCAGCTGCATCTGCTCAGACAAGTCAATCAGTTCATGCACACGTGCATTTTTGACCTCTTCGTCCACCTGATCTTCCATGCGCGCTGCTGGCGTACCTGTACGCTTGGAATAAGGGAATACATGCATTTCGGAAAATCCGATCTTACGCATCAATTCATAGCCATTACGATACATCTCATCGGTCTCACCCGGAAATCCAACAATAATGTCTGTCGTAATCGCCACATCCGGCATTGCTTCCCGAATGCGAAGCATCTTATTATAAAACTCTTCTGTCGTATATTTGCGGCGCATGCGTTTCAACACCGTGTCATCCCCCGCTTGCAGCGGAATATGGAAGTGACGAACGAGTTTATCCGAACGTTGGATCACGTCGAGCATGCGGTCATCGATCTGGCTGGCTTCAATCGAGCTGATTCGAATACGCTCCAAACCCTCTACCTTGTCCAGATCCCACAGCAGATCGGTCAAATCATAATTTTCCATGTCATCGCCATACCCACCTGTATGAATACCCGTCAGAACAATCTCCTTGTATCCGGCGTGTACGAGTTGATGAGCCTGTTGAATAATGCTGTTTGCCTCACGGCTGCGTGAGAGACCCCGAGACCACGGAATAATGCAGAATGTACAGAAGTTATTGCAACCATCCTGAATCTTCAGGAATGCGCGGGTACGGTCAGCAAAATCCGGTACGTCCATTTCTTCAAATACACGGGTTTTCATAATATTACGTACCGCGTTAACCGGTTGACGGGACTCCTGAATTTCATTAACATATGGCAAAATCTTGTCACGGTCCTGTGTACCGATAACCAGATCCACCCCTGGGATATCCAGAATCTCTGCCGGAGAAGTCTGCGCGTAGCAGCCTGTAACGGCCACAATCGCCTCCGGGTTGCGCCGAATGGCACGACGAATAATTTGACGGCTCTTTTTGTCGCCGGTATTGGTTACTGTACAAGTATTAATCAAGTATACATCCGCTGTCTGTTCATCAAAGTCCACTTGATCGTAACCTTCGTTTTTGAACAATTGCCAAATCGCCTCTGTATCATAGAAATTAACTTTGCAGCCTAAGGTGTAAAACGCCACGGATGGCATAATTACATTCCTCCCATTTCTCCGGATTCATATAGCACGCAAGTTAGTGCTGCCATTCCAGCTGTCTCAGCACGCAAAATGCGTTTGCCCAGTCCAACAGATACAGCACCTGCCTGATCAGCCTCTGCCGTCTCCTTCTCAGAAAATCCACCTTCCGGTCCAACAACGATCAGCACTTCTGCACTTGCATCAGGTGCAAGCTGCTCTACAAACGGCTTCAGTGCATCTCTCAGCTGTTTACCGTTTTCTTTCTCATAACAATAACATACCAGGCTGTAGCCCTCAAAAGAAGATAACAGCCCTTTCCAGGAAAGCGGCTGCTCGACGGATGGAATGCGATTCCGGTGACTCTGTTCGGCAGCTTCCTTGGCAATTTTCCGCCACCGTTCCAACCGTTTGCCTTCTTTCTTGGCATCATATTGCACAATTGTACGTTCTGATAGGAAGGGTACAAAGGATACCGCCCCAATCTCAGTGCATCTCTGGATGACTGTTTCCATCTTGTCGCCCTTGGGCAAACTCTGTGCCACAGTTACACGAATCCGTGCTTCACGGTCCATCTCGAGAGGTTCCACAATATTCGCTGTCACTTGGCCAACTTCAATGGTCTCAATTTCCACGAGTGCTTCTCTGGAGTTTCCGTCACTGACAATCAGTTTATCTCCAGGCTTACCACGCATGACCTTGCCGATATGGCGTGCATCATCACCTGTGATGATCACAGCGTGTTCATTAAACTGTTCTGCAGATACAAAATATCGCTGCATTAGTCAATCCACCCATTCTGTCCTGTTATGACTGGAATTCACCCCGCCTAATGACAGGCGTGAAACCAATCGCCACAGATGATCATACAACTTTTACGTGTTTCTGACCAGTATTCCGGTCCAATACAAGATATGCTTTTAGCGATATAGTTCAATAACCAGCTTTGCCAAGTCCACATACATCGTTTGCGCAAACTCATACAAAGGTTGAATCGTTACAGCCTGCAACGGAGGAATAACCAGAATTAATAGGAAGATAAAAATGGACCATTGCTCCACCCCTTGCAGCTTGCGGCTGAGTGAAGGTGGCAGTACATCTTCTAGAATCCGATAACCATCCAGAGGTGGCAACGGAATCAAGTTAAACAGGAACAAGAAAAAGTTTGTTAGGTTAAAAATAGCGAAGAACGTCGTGATTGCTGTCAGCAACCGCTCATTATCTATACCGCCGAGTGCTCCCGAACCAACCAGTGAAGCATAGATGATTGTACCGATGATCGCCAGCAACAGATTACTCAGAGGCCCTGCTGCGGATACAATGATGCCCATTAACCTTGGCTTGTCGAAGTTAGCCCGATTAACCGGAACCGGACGCGCCCATCCGAAGCCGGCAATAATGAGCAACAGCACCCCAAACAAGTCAAAGTGTACAACCGGATTCAGCGTGACTCGACCCAACAGCTTGGCTGTCGGATCCCCGAATTTGTTGGCAAAATAAGCATGCGAGAATTCATGCACCGTAAATGCGATCAGGATAGTCAGCAGGAAAAACGGAAGCTGATCGATTGGATAACGAAAGAACGAATTCCAAAAGTCCATATGTTACCCCTTTCTGGCTACATACGCCAGCCAATCCTCATCACGGTGGATCGCACTCACTTCAAACCCGGAGGCTACCAGAGCATCATGCACCACTTGCTCTTTGTTCTTCCAAATACCCGAAACAATATAGGTGCCACCCGACTCAAGTGCATTGTACACATCGTCCACGAACAACAAAATGATCTCAGCCAGAATGTTTGCTACAACAACCTTAACTGGCAGTTGTACACCAAGTGCAGGGTCCTGACTTCCGAGGACGGACAACAGATCACTTTCTTTAACCGTAATTTGTTGCTCCAGCCCATTCAGTTCCACATTCTCCCTGGCACTGATTACCGCAACCGGATCAAGATCGAGTGCCAGCACATGTTTTGCCCCGAGTTTAATGGCGCCTATAGCCAAGATACCAGAACCTGTACCTACATCAATGACTTCCTCGCCGCCCTGAATAACCGTTTCCAGTGTGCGCAAGCAGAGGGAGGTCGTTGGATGTGTTCCTGTACCAAAGGCCATGCCTGGATCAAGCTCAATGATTTTCTCATCCGGACTTTCTGGCATATACTCTTCCCACGTTGGTTTAATCGTCAGACGTTCTGTTACACGTACTGGCTTGAAATATTGCTTCCAGGCTGTTGCCCAGTCATTTTCATCCACTGTACGCGTCTCATAACGAACCTCACCTGTATCAATTCCGAATTCAGAGAGTTCTTCAATTCTAGGATTAACTTCTGACTGTAGTGCAACCATATCCGTACCTTCGGAGAAGTACCCTTTGATGACCGCAAAGCCTTCCGGAATATCATTCAAAGGAACGTCGTATAACTCACCATATGTTGTGTCCCGTTTTTTATTTAAAGTACCGGACTCTTCAATCGAAACCCCTCCAGCACCCGCTTCATGTAAAAAATTCGAAATCATCTCCACAGCTTCTTCTGTGGTATGTATTGTTAGTTCATGCCATAACATACTTGGTTTTTCCTCCTCATTTTTCAAACATCCCAACTATTGTACTACACAAGCGAGCCGGAGTACAAAGCCGCACCAGTAAAAGAAAAACAAAACAGGATATCCGCAGTCTGACTGCTCGAATATCCTGTCGTCTAATCATACATATCTGTTTCATTTACTTCAGCATTTTGCAGCATTCGAATCTCATTAGCAAAAACGTCCACCATTCTGCGTGATCATCTCTGCGGCTTGCGGGAGCGAATCGTTGGATACGGACACGGTCAGCAAAATTTCTTGTTTTAACCTGTTTGTCGATTCCTCTTCGGGTGTATCGTACACCTGACCATTGGACAGCATTTCCGTTTCATCACTAATCAGAGCAAGTACATTCAGTTCACCACTGAATCCGCCGACAATGGCTGTAGGAGAATTATCAGAGCCCGTAACATCGTGTGAGTCCAATGCAGACGCTTCATTGCCCAGGCTCTCGATACTCAATTGGTTCGGGTGCAACAATTCCAGGGCTCTGCGTGCAGACTCGGCCTCAGTCCAGCTTGTAAAAACAGCTTCGAGGGTCACTGCCGAGCGATCTTCAGTCATGAAGCTCCCGTCCCTGACGTCGATCAGCTGCTTCACTGCGGCGTAATGCTTCTATATCTTCATGATCCGCAGCTTCAGCGCTGAATTCCACGTCTTCATTTTTCGCGGATTGCATCCGTTTCATCTTTTCCGTTTTCGTTAGAATCTTGCCTGGACGTTCATGTTCTGCCATTGTAATGCTCCTCCTTCATAAATGTATAAGTTCAACTAAATCGTATTTACACTGACACTCCGATGACAGAACAACCTTCCGATCGCTGTTATCCCCAGATTTTTTTAATCCCTCTGCAACGGGAAAATCCGGGGATAGCGTATGCTTCCGAAGCAGCTTTCTTGCGAAAGCTTTTAGACGAACGCTTCGCTTCTACAAGTTTTTTCTGCCCTCTCCGTTATTGTGTAAATGTTTAGATTGAATCTTATATTGTTGGTCTATATACAGAGATTTCTTGAAACTAGATCATTCCACCGGCTTGTTCGATTATGGACATGGCGCGGTGATGTACCGATTCATCTACGATGACAGTAAGTAAGACATCCCTTCCTGTAGGTCCACCTTGCCCACCATCACTCATGCCGCTTGCAGAAGGGTCCGCCGCAGCCATGATTCCAGCACTGGCATTCGTTTGCATCGAATCGGGCACCCATGATGAAAAACTGCCGGAAACACCCGGCTTGTAGGAAGCCCCACTTGGTCCTACACCCGCATATCGGCTGAATCGATTAATGGACAGGTCCTCCACTCGCAATGCCTCCAGTTTTTTGGCTGCCCCTTGGGCCTGCTCCGGGCTGTGAAAATACGCCAAAATATTTTTCTCGGTCATCCGCTTCACCTGCTTCCCTAATTTCTCGCATATCAGCTATGCATATCATTCTCGCCATGCTATCTTTCCGCAAGACCGCTCAGAATATACCGAAATGCTCCCACAAATTGCTGTCGTTCTTCGTAGCATATATCCATGGATTTTGCCAAAACCACTGAACCACTAAAAAAAGACGTAAAAAAAAGGACACCCTGCGGTAAAAACCGCTGTGGTGTCCTTTTGACTTGCTTATTTTTATTCTCAGTCGCCGCGGAAGGCGCGTTTCACTCTATCAAAGAAAGATTGTTCATGCTCATGTGTTTGCTCCCCATCCAGCGCAGCAATTTGACGAAGCAGATCTTTCTGCTCGTCATTCAGCTTACTAGGTGTAACTACAACCACTTTCACATGTTGATCCCCTTGCCCCATACCGCGCAGACGTGGTACGCCTTTGCCTTTGAGACGGAAATACGTTCCCGTTTGTGTACCGGCTGGTACTTTCAACTTCACTTTCTCAGTCAATGTCGGGATCTCAACCTCATCTCCCAGAGCTGCCTGAGCAAAGGTAAGTGGGATTTCGCAGTAAATATCGTCCCCTTCACGCTCGAAGAAATCATGTGATTTCACGCGAATGACAATATACAGATCTCCCGCTGGTCCGCCACGCAGGCCTCCCTCGCCCTCACCTGTCATACGCAGTTGCGCGCCGTCATCTACACCCGCTGGAATGCGAACATGGATTTTGCGTTGCTTGCGGACTTTACCGCTACCACTGCACGTTGTACATTTTTCTTTGATAATTTGGCCCGAACCACTACAATTCGAACATGCACGACGATTAACCATACGACCAAACGGTGTATTTTGCACGACTTCCTGCTGACCGCTACCTTGGCAGACCGAGCAGGTTTCCGGTTTCGTTCCAGGTTTGGCACCTGAGCCATGACAGGTATCACAGCCTTCGGTACGCGGAATCGTAATATCGGTTTCTTTACCGAATACGGCTTCCTTGAACTCGATCGTCATTGTGTACTGCAGATCATTTCCCCGTTGCGGAGCATTTGGATCACGTCGTCCACCGCCACCGCCGCCAAAGAACATGTCGAAGATGTCGCCAAATCCGCCGCCGCCAAAATCACCGCCACCACCGAATCCACCCTGATTCGGATCGACATGACCATATTGATCATATTGTGCACGCTTCTGACCGTCACTCACTACGTCGTAAGCTTCTTTAACTTCTTTAAATTTAGCTTCCGCATCAGCAGCCTTGTTTACGTCAGGGTGATACTGACGGGCAAGCTTACGGTAAGCCTTTTTAATCTCATCGTCGTTAGCCGTTTTACTAACGCCAAGCACCTCATAATAATCACGCTTTTCAGCCACTCTTCCACCCCCATATCATTCACCTTATCGCACATCGTGACAAAAGGAAAGCCAAAGCACGGGAGCCCCGGCTATGACTTTCCCTCTAATTCGAACGTCACCGATGTTTAATTCGCGTAGAACTACGAATTAGTTTTGTTTTTTATCTTCATCCACAACTTCGTAATCAGCGTCTACGACGTTATCACGTTTAGCGGAACCTTGTTGCTCTTCAGCACCTTGCGCTTCTTGCTCTTGCGCCTGAGCTTGCTCATACAGTTTCACGGACAGTTGTTGAACGATCTCTGTCAGTTCTTCTGTAGCAGCTTTGATATCTTCCAGGTTGTCGGAAGCGAGAACGCCTTGCAGTTTTTCTTTGGCAGCATTCGCTTTTTCAACTTCGCCAGCATCTGCTTTTTCGCCAAGATCTTTGATCGTTTTGTCAACAGAGTAGATCAATTGATCTGCACTGTTTTTCGCTTCAACGAGTTCTCTGCGTTTTTTATCTTCTTCAGCGTGCAACTCAGCATCTTTCATCATTTGCTCAACTTCAGCATCGCTCAAACCGCTGGAAGAAGTGATTGTGATTTTTTGAGTTTTGTTCGTACCTTTATCTGTTGCAGATACGTTAACGATACCGTTGGCATCAATATCGAAGCTAACTTCGATCTGTGGAACGCCACGTGGAGCTGGTGGAATATCACCCAACATGAAACGTCCAAGTGATTTGTTACCCGCTGCCATCTCACGCTCACCTTGCAGAACATGAATCTCAACGCTTGGTTGATTGTCTGCATACGTGGAGAATACTTGAGATTTGCTTGTAGGGATCGTTGTGTTACGCTCGATCATTTTTGTGAATACGCCACCCGCTGTTTCGATACCCAGGGACAATGGAGTTACGTCAAGCAATACAACGTCTTTCACGTCACCTGTCAGTACGCCCGCTTGTACAGCAGCACCCAAAGCTACAACTTCATCCGGGTTAACGCCTTTGTGAGGCTCTTTACCAGTCAGTTTTTTGATTGCTTCTTGAACTGCAGGAATACGTGTGGAACCACCAACCAATACGATCTTGTCGATATCGTTAGCTGTCATACCCGCATCGCTCAATGCACGACGAGTTGGTTCAAGCGTACGCTCAACCAGACCTGCTGAGATTTCTTCAAATTTCGCACGGCTCAGGTTCAACTCCAAATGCTGAGGAACGCCATCAGCAACCGTGATGAACGGCAAGGAGATCGTTGTAGTCAATACGCCGGAAAGTTCTTTTTTCGCTTTTTCCGCTGCATCTTTCAAACGTTGAACCGCTGCTTTATCTTTACTCAAGTCAATGCCTTGATCTTTTTTGAATTCACTTACGAGATAATCAATGATCACTTGGTCAAAGTCATCCCCGCCCAGTTGGTTGTCCCCGCTAGTTGCTTTAACTTCGAAGAAGCCGTCACCCAGTTCAAGAATGGATACGTCGAACGTACCGCCACCCAGGTCATATACGAGAATCGTTTGGTCTTCGGATTTCTCCATACCGTATGCCAAAGCTGCTGCTGTAGGCTCGTTGACGATACGCAGAACTTCCAAACCTGCAATTTTACCTGCATCTTTAGTCGCTTGACGCTGACTGTCATTGAAGTAAGCTGGCACTGTGATAACTGCTTGAGTTACCGTTTGACCCAGATAAGCTTCAGCATCAGTTTTCAATTTTTGCAGGATGATTGCAGAGATCTCTTGTGCAGAGTAGTCTTTGCCATCGATTGTTTCCTTGTGGGAAGTACCCATGTGACGTTTGATCGACATGATGGTACGATCCGGATTGGTGATCGCTTGACGTTTTGCTGTTTCACCAACAACGCGCTCTCCATCTTTTTTGAAACCAACTACGGATGGAGTTGTACGTGCGCCCTCCGGATTTGGAATTACGACAGCCTCGCCGCCTTCCATTACTGCTACGCATGAGTTTGTTGTTCCTAAGTCAATACCAATTACTTTGCTCATCCGAAAATTTCCTCCCTCAACAATTTAAAATGAATGGGTCTGATCTGACCCTTATTTAGATGTTCATGTTGCTAATCGTGCTCTATGTGTACAAACCTTTATATTAAACTTCGCCCACATTGTTCAACCAAGGAGCCGACTCATACCTTCCTATAAGGAAATTATGAGCTGACTTTAACCATAGCTGGACGAAGCACTTTATCTTTCAGCATGTAGCCTTTTTGGACTTCCTCAACAACGATACCTTCTTCGTACTCGTCGCTCTCCACTTGCATAATGGCTTGGTGGAATTCAGGATTGAACGGTTGTCCTACCGATTCCATTGCTGTCAGACCTTCATTATTCATCACAGTTTCCAATTGACGGAAAATCATTTGGATGCCCTTGGAGAAAGATTCGACCTCTGCTCCTTCCGGTACAGTAGCCATGGCGCGCTCGAAGTTATCAATAACCGGTACCAGTTCGGTGACCAGCTTCATCGAAGCATATTTAGCCAATTCTTCTTTTTCCTTCTGCGTACGACGACGGAAGTTGTCAAAATCAGCCTGTGCACGGACATAACGCTGCTGTTGCTCCTCAGCTTCTGCCTTCAGACGTGCAAGCTCATCCTGCTCCTGATCAGCGATCTCTTCAGCTTGTGCTTCTGCAGCGCCAGCTTCATTAATAGGCTCCTGCTCAGTTGTTGTTACCTCTTGTTCTTCTGTAATTGATTGCTCCTCTTTCAAGATGTTCACCTCCTTATACGAATGAAATGGTTCATTCCCGAATCTTATTTGAACCGATGCGTCAGCATCGCCGTCAAGTCACGGGATAGTGTATTTAGAATATGAATGACACGTGCATAATCCATCCGCGTAGGTCCTAGAATACCAATCGAACCCAAAGCCTCACCGTCCAATGAATAAGAGGCTGTAATCAGGCTGCAGTTGGCAAAGGCTTCATGATCATTCTCAGTGCCAATTCGCACTTGAATACCAGATCCACCCGGCACGGGCATCATCAATTTCATGAGTGTTGGTGTCTCTTCCAGCAGGTCAAGAATATCTTTTACCTTTTCGATATCTTTAAACTCCGGTTGAGTCAACATATTGGTGGCACCACTGAGGAACAGACGATTATCATGTTCGTTGTCAAAGGCACTGTTCAGCACCTGCATAACTTCCTCATAACGTGTAATATGCCGCTCCATCTCTTGCCCAAGTTCGGTATAAAGACGGGATTTCAATTTGTAGATGGGTACGCCCACAAGCTTGGTATTTAACAAACGAACCACATTTTCCATCTCGGCTACCGAGATTTCTGGTGGAATCTGGACCGTCTTGTTCTCCACCTGACCTGTATTGGTCACAATGATTGCCACAGCTTCACTTTCGTTCAGCGGAAGCAATTGAAAGTGACGAAGGGACGTATGGAATACTTCAGGTCCAAGCAGGATCGAAGTATAATTCGTCATATGTGACAAAATATTGGATGCATGCTGAATAACTTGCTCCATGACGTTCAACTTTTCAGCGAAGAACGACTTCAGATCATCCAACTCCTGAGGCTCCACCTGATTCCAGGGAACCAAATGATCGACATAATATCGATAGCCTTTATGGGATGGAATGCGTCCAGCTGATGTATGCGGCTGTTCCAGAAAGCCCATATCTTCAAGGTCCGCCATTTCATTACGGATCGTCGCCGGACTGTATCCAACATCTCCCCTTTTGGAAATGCTCCGGGACCCTACGGGCTCAGCTGAACGGATATAGTCATCCACTATAGCGTTCAGAATCATTCGTTGACGCTCTGTTAACATGGTGAGTATTCCCTCCTTCTGACTGTACTGTCCCATGTCGTTAGCACTCCGGTTAGATGAGTGCTAAGCGGTAATACAAAAATACCAAACTGACGTGAACATTGTCAAGTGAGTTTGATGAGTGGGCTCATCTATTTATAGTATAGACCAATCTAGACGAGTCCTAACAGCTTTATTGAACATACTTTGAAGTAAAAAAAGGACTGCATGTAGGGCAGAGGCTGACTCGGCTCGATCCATGCAGTCCATTCAGTTATTAGGCAGAAACGTTAAGCTCTTTCAATACCGCGATCTCGTCACAACAATCCTGCTTGCTGCAATGAACACAGTCGGTCCATACTTTCTCGGGGAAAATCTCTTTTTCCACCACGGCAAAGCCGTTTTTGAGGAAGAAGGATACTTCATATGTCAACGCCATCACCTTGGGAATCTGTTGTTTCTCCGCCTCTTCTACCAGTCGATCCAGCAATCGGGAGCCAATACCAAGCCCTTTGTGCCCTTCCGAGATACCGAGTGATCTGACTTCTACCAAATCATTCCCCAGACGACAAAGCGATCCGCAACCCACCACTTCACCATCAACTTCGGCTACAACAAAGTGCTCCAGCTGCCGGTGCAGTATTTCCCGTGATCGCGGAAGCATGATCCCACGCTCTGCATAGCCCTTAATCATTTCATACAGTGGTTCAACATCTTCCGGCACGGCTTTTCTGCATATTACCGACATCCTGCTCTCCTCCTATTACCAAGCTTTCCAGAGGAAAGCTGACTTCGTAGTTGTTAAATTAACACGCTCTGTAAAATCAATATGAATAAATATACAACAGAGCGTATAGAATTTCAAGCTACGAATTCAGCGATATGGACCCGATAAACTCCGCAAAAACGTCATTTCCGAACAGGATACCCTGCTCGCTCAGTCGGAAGCCGTCTGCCGTCCGCTCAAGCAACCCTGCGTTCAACATTTTGCTCAAAGGCTTCGCAAACACTTCTTCCATGGACTCTCCGAACTGTTCGCTAAACCGTGAAGCTGAAGCCCCCTCCAACATTCTCAGTCCAACCATCAGATAATCTTCCATAGCCTCCGGGCGAGCAATCTCAAAATGATCCAGACGAGGCAGTCCTGCTCGTGAAGCTTCAACATAAGGATTTATACCTTTAATATTCATATGCCGTTCACGGCCTACATATCCATGTGCACCTGCACCCAGACCGTAGTAGTCCTCATTGCGCCAGTACGTAATATTGTGACGACTCTCGAAGCCCGGCTTGGCAAAGTTACTGATCTCGTATTGTCCATAGCCCGCTTCTTTCATACGTTTCATTAATAGAAGATACATCTCCAGCTCATCATCTTCATGAGGAAGAGGTAGTTGGTTCTTCTGATACAGTGTATGGAAAAGGGTATTCTCTTCCACTTTCAGGCTGTAGATGGAGTAATGCGGCAGATCCAGTTCCAGCGCTTTGTCGATACTCTCATTCAACATCCCTACAGTCTGGTTCGGCAACCCGAACATCAGGTCAATGGACAGATTAGTCAGTCCCGCTTTTCGAGCGTTCTCCAGACTCCGATATACATCATCCGTATTATGAATACGGCCAATGCCTGTGAGCAGGTCATTCTGAAAAGCCTGCACGCCAAAGCTGACACGGTTTACGCCGCCTTCTTTCATTGCAGCGAGCTTCTCCGCATCTGTTGTTCCCGGGTTCGCTTCCATCGAAAATTCAATATCGTCTGCCCAATTGGGGAAATACGTCTTCACTGAACGAAGAAATACGGCCATCTCATCCGGTTTCAGAGCTGTTGGCGTACCACCACCTACAAATATGGTCTTGATCTCACCTGGTGGGTTTGCCTTAACTGTATGTTCCATCTCCCGTTCCAGCGCTTCGAGATATTGCATCACGGGCTGATCTTTCAGAACGTAGGAGTTAAAGTCGCAATAAAAACACTTATTTGTGCAAAAGGGAATGTGAAGATACACCGCTTGGGGCGCACCTGTCTTCCGGCTGTGTGCTGCCAATGTCATGGCAAGTCCCCCTCTATTTGAAAAAAGGAAAGCCATCCGGCTTCCCTTTCAGCTTAGTTATTTAATATTCTGTGTTGTAACCATGTTGCAAGCAAACGTCCTACAATTCAATTTCGGTACACACGCTCTGTGTTGTACCCGAGACAAACTTTCGTTTATCCTTTTATACGCAATTTATTGATGTACCAAATGGATTCACGTGACGTTTGCAAGCAAACGTCCTAGTCATCAATTTTCAGTACCGCCATAAATGCCTCTTGTGGCACCTCAACGTTACCAACCTGCTTCATCCGCTTCTTACCTTCCTTCTGCTTCTCAAGCAGTTTCCGTTTCCGCGAGATGTCACCACCATAACACTTGGCAAGTACGTTTTTACGCATGGCTTTTACCGTTTCACGAGCAACGACCTTGGTACCTACAGATGCCTGAATTGGCACCTCGAACATTTGCCGTGGAATCAGCTCGCGCAGCTTCTCACAGACAACGCGTCCGCGGTTATAAGCACGGTCACGGTGAACGATGAAGGACAGAGCATCAACCTGTTCGCCATTGAGTACAATATCCATTTTCGCCAGATTGGACTGACGGTAACCGGACAGTTCATAATCCAGGGATGCATATCCTTTGGTACCGGATTTCAACTGGTCGAAGAAGTCATATACAATCTCGGACAACGGAATCTCATAGGTAATGGTAACCCGGGTCGTGTCCAGATATTCCATATTCACATATTCACCGCGTTTATTCTGACACAGTTCCATAATGGTACCTACATAATCATTCGGTACGATAATATCTGCCTTAACGTATGGTTCCTCGACGTAATCAATCCGTCCCACCTCAGGATAGTTGGATGGGTTGTCGATTTTCATCACTTCACCATTCGTTAAAGTGACGTGGTAAATTACACTTGGTGCCGTTGTAATCAACGGAATGTTAAACTCCCGCTCGATCCGCTCCTGGATAACGTCCATGTGAAGCAGTCCAAGGAATCCGCAACGGAATCCAAAACCGAGTGCACTGGATGTTTCCGGTTCAAAGCTCAGAGACGCATCGTTCAACTGCAATTTCTCCAATGCTTCACGCAGATCAACATAGTCGGATGTTTCGATAGGATAGAGACCACAATACACCATTGGGTTAATTTTACGATAACCCGGCAAAGGTTCCGGTGTTGGATTTTTGGCATCCGTTACCGTATCCCCGACTTGTGTATCGCCAACATGCCGGATACCTGCAACGATAAATCCAACATCACCCACGTTTAGCTCGTCCACGATGGTCATGCGAGGTTTGAACGCACCAACTTCAATGACTTCAAATGATTTACCTGTTGCCATCATTTTGATTTTGGAACCGGATTTGATTTTGCCGTCAACAACACGTACATATACGATTACACCTTTGTACGGATCATAGTGCGAGTCAAAAATCAGCGCTTTCAAAGGCTGATCAGGATCACCGGTTGGTGCAGGAACACTTTGCACCACTTGCTCCAAAATTTCTTTGATTCCAATTCCTGATTTGGCCGAAGCCAAAACCGCATTACTTGTGTCCAAACCAATAACATCTTCCACTTCCTGCTTCACTCGTTCAGGATCAGCACTTGGAAGGTCAATTTTGTTAATAACCGGTAAAATTTCAAGGTTGTTATCCAATGCAAGATACACATTGGCAAGTGTTTGGGCTTCAATTCCCTGAGCCGCATCCACAACCAGCAGAGCACCTTCACATGCAGCAAGACTGCGTGATACTTCATACGTGAAGTCTACGTGTCCCGGAGTATCAATCAGATTCAATAAATACTCTTCACCGTCATCCGCTTTGTAACTCAAGGCTACTGCTTGTAGTTTAATCGTTATTCCACGTTCACGCTCAAGGTCCATCTTATCCAGAACTTGTTCCTGCATTTCACGTGAAGTGAGCGCACCTGTGTACTCCAAGATCCGGTCCGCAAGTGTTGATTTGCCGTGATCTATATGTGCAATGATAGAAAAGTTACGAATTTTACGTTGTCTTGCCCGAATGTCAGTCATTCCTTACCCCCAGAAACAGCCTAGTGTCAATCACTTCATTATAACAGTTGAAGCACAGTGCATCAATCCCGTGATGTCTCAACTTTACAATAAAGTGTGATCATACACTCCTAGAGGTTATATTGTACCTTTAATCCATGGTATTTTATTCAGCAACGCCGCTAAAAAGAGAGACTACCCACTTGATTCCACTATGTGAGAGATTTTGCAATAGTCCAGCCGTTTTGTCTGCCAACACATCGACCGGAGCCTTACTCTGATCTGCCCCAAGCACTTGGCTTGGTGACTGAACAGGTACAAATGGCGGTTCTTTGATTTCCTTTTGCACAGGTGCAGCTGGAACAGATTCGGTAACCGAGGAAGTTGGCTCAGTTGTTACCACGGTTGACGTGCCTCCTGATGGATTGCCAATCTGAAAGTTGCCGCCAGCCAGCTGCATTCCAAACAGAACACCCAGCAACATTAATACAGCCATGGATAACAGTCTTTTACCGAATCTGGACATATGCTTAGCCTCCTGTCACTCTCTACTATTTTCATCTTCTTACATATATAGTCCCTACCCACCCTGCGACGAGGTTTCCGCACTTGCTTTGTCCACCTTCTGATCTTCCCAATACACTTGGGCAATCATGTCTGCGAGAATCTTCGATGTCCGTTGTAACTCAGCTCCTGTATTGTCGATGCCGCCTATCTCAATTAGAATGCTGTTGGGTGAAAGTGTTTGGTTATACTCTCCATTGTTGGCGCCTCCGCCATCCTTACCCCACACACCACGCGATACCCCAGGATATTTGGCTTCCAGTTTCTTATGAATTTTTGCTGCAAAGGCTTCATTCTGCCGCCAATTTGGATTTTCATGTCCAATAATGAAATACACTTTGGCGTAGCCCAAGTCATTAATGGTAGTTGTTGTTTTGCCATGACGCTGTGAATCGCGGTGAATGTCTATGAGATACGTCAGATCGTCATTTTGAGCAAGTGCCGCTTTTACCGTTTGACGAGAATATTTATAGGAATAGTTCCAGTTATAATCCTTTACTTTAGTCGGGTAATCATCCTTGGCGTGCTCTACGCCGATTCCCAGCTTTTCCAGACTGTCTGAAAGATAGGTTCCCACTTGAAACACATTGCCGGTTGATTTGCCTGATGATGGATTATCACTTTTCGTACCTAGCAATGGATTGTATCCTTCCCGTGGATGGGAATGATAGATAAGAATTGATTTTTCACCTGTTGTCGGTGAGCCTGAATTGTCTTTCTCGCCATTCTTCGCTGGAGGATCTTCCTTACCTTCTCCATCTCCAGGCTCGCTCGAATCAGGCGGATCCGTATTGTCCTGACCTGGTGGAACATGCAGCTCACTACCGGGTTTCCCTCCACCTGCGGATGCTGTATCCGTAAGACCGGGACCGGGCTGATAATCTTCGGGAGCCTCTGCTTTTTCGTTACCAGATCCAGGACGGAGCAGAACAGGTTGGTTGGAACCCATGCCCGGCATTTCTCTCGCAATCAGGCTCTTGGGATCTTGAGGGTTTACATTCGTCAGTAATTGGAAAACAAATGAAGTGAGATTCTCACCGGATATGGCAGAGGTCTGTTCTTTCTGAGTGAGATGGGGCATCTCCATACCGAGCATATCGACGAAAAAGCGGCTTGATACAGCACTCGCAAATCCTTTCATCGAAGAAACGGGGGAATTATTCAAACGTTTCTCTGCCATGCCACCAAGACCAAGTACGACAAAAAACAAGGCAGATATGATCATAAGCAACAACAACGTACGGCCCATGGCCAGCACGTGCAGACATCTTTTTTTCCACTTTCCAATATTCCAGGCCAATATCTTGTTCATTCTGCTGTCTCCTTCCCTGCTGGACAACTCTTATACTTCAACTCTATGAGCCCGCACAATCTGATAGAACAGGAAAATGAAAGATTCAGAAACAAAAAAAAGAAAGTCCGATAGATTCAGACCTTCTTCTCAGTTTTAAGTTTTAATGTGTATAAGCGGCTACATTATCCGGATTCACTGCATCATGGAGTGCGGCGTTAAGTCCTGTAGCGATAACGTTGGCAATTCCTTCAATAAACTCATCGATTTCCTTCGGAGTAACAATGAGGTCATGACCCAGTGGCTCCAGTACCTCTTTGACCAGACTCAAACGATCTTGCTCACCAATGTCGTCCAGCATGCCCATGATCTGTTTTGTCTGATCCGTTTCCTGGCGGAAGTGTGAGCGCATCATCTCAATCACATTGTTCACAATGGTGGACGCATAACATACGGTAGGTACTCCGATGGCAATGCAAGGCACACCTAATATCTCACGAGTCAGGCCACGCCGTTTGTTTCCAATACCGGAACCAGGATGGATACCAATGTCGGCTACCTGAATGGTTGTATTTACACGTTCCAGAGAACGGGAGGCCAGGGCATCAATCGCAATAATGGCATCGGGCTTGGTCCGGTCTACAATCCCCTGTACAATGTCACTGGATTCAATGCCCGTTGTTCCTAACACACCAGGAGCAATTGCGCTGACCTCCCGATATCCTGGCGCAACCTGATCGGGCACCAATTCGAAATACTGACGGGTTACCATCAGATTTTCCACAACAAGTGGACCGAGTGAATCCGGGGTGACATTCAAGTTGCCCAGACCAACAATCAAGACCTTGGATGTTTTGTTGATTCCGGCCTTGACCATAAAATCTTCCATCTCGCGTGTGAACTCGGCAGCAACACGTTCCTGTAAATCCGTATCCCCATTCCGTAGGGAGGGTACTTCCAACGTGACATAATGGCCTTTCACCCGGCCAATGGCTGTGGCTGCTTCATCATTAAGTACATCAATACGTGTAATCGTAATGCCTTCTTTTTTTTCTACATCTTCCCGTAATCCGGGAATCGTCTGTTTCTGTCCACCTTGCGCCATTTCCTTGGAGTCGATCGCCAAATCGGTACGAACTGTATAGTTTTGCAAATCCAGTGTCATTCTGTCCCTGCCTCCCTTACCGCATTTGAGCATATTGTGTGGGAAAAAGAGTTTCTTTATGCAGCATGTCGAACATCGTAGGAATATCTGTTGCATTTTACATGCTAGCGTGATAGAATATTTTAAGTTGTGAAACGTTTGTATTCATGCAAATGCCTTACAGGAGGTGAATGTAATGCCAAACATCAAATCCGCTGTTAAACGCGTAAAAACGAGCGACAAGCGCCGCGCACTCAACGCTTCCCAGAAGTCTGCACTCCGTACAGCTGTTAAAGCTGCTGATGCTGCTCTGGTAAGTAACGAAGTTGATACTGCAAAAGCTGCGATTCAAGCTGCTTCCAAAAAGCTGGACAAGGCTGTAACTAAAGGTCTGGTTCATAAAAATGCTGCAGCACGCAAAAAGTCTCGCTTGGCGAAAAAACTGAACGCTCTTTCCGCACAAGCGTAAGAAGCGTTACTTATACGATCCAATGGAAAAATCCTGAACAGCATAGGCTTTCAGGATTTTTTAGTATCTGATTCGATAAGTATAAGACACAGACAAAGCGACCTTTATTCCGATGATCTAACCATCATGGAGCAAAGGTCGCTTTGTTTGTTATTTACACTAGTAATCTATTACGTTACATATTCTTCACGCACCAAGTCTCAATAAAAACAGCTCCAGACCAAGTACTTTATCCACCGCTCCTGTTTTCATTTGGTAATCCAGTTCGCTGAGGTGACTCAGGATCATTCTCAGACGATCCGCCTGAAATTTGCGAGCTTGTTCTCCCGCAATCTTAACAGCATATGGATGTAGACCAAGTTGACTGGCGATCTGCTGTTGAGAGTAGCTTTGTTGGCCCAGCTCTTTAACTTGAATCATAATCCGAAACTGCCGAGCGATCAAAGCCGCAATTTTAATCGGTTCTTCCCGCTGCTTCAGCAACTCATAGAACAGAGCCAATGCCTTCTCCAGTCGCAAATTAGCGAGTTCTTCCACCAATGAGAATACATTCTGCTCTGTACTGCGGGCAACCAGCGATTCAATATCAGCACGCTTAATTGTCCCACCATTACCCGCAAACAAACATAACTTGTCTACTTCAGCAGACAGGGTCTGGAGACCTGTTCCTGCGTAGCTGATTAGTGTTTCCGCCGCGCCCGTCTCCAAGGAAACATCCCGCTGTTTCGCCAGTTTCACAATCCAATTCAACAGCTCATCTCCACTAAGTGGAGCAAAAGCAAGAACCACTGCCTGTTTCTTGACAGCCTTCACCAGCTTCTTACGCTCATCCAGCTTATCCCCTTGGGCCAGGAAAACAATCGTACTGTAATCTGCCGGATTTTCCATATATGTAAGCAGACGATCAACCTGATGTTCAATCTTGGATTCTTTACCTGCAGTGAACAGGCTCGAGTCCCTTACAATAATTAATTTGCGTGGAACCAGAAAAGGTACAGTCTCTGCTTCTTCAATTACGACCTCCACAGCCGTCTCAGACAAATCATATGGAATAATCGCAAAATCACGATGTTCTTCTTCAATAACCTGTTCTTTTAACATATCCGTAAATTGCTGTATCTGGTACTTCTCCGTTCCGTACAGCACATAGATCGGTGCCGTTTCTCCATTACGTATTGCCTTTGTTGCACTTTTTACATCCATTCACGGCGCCTCCTTATCCCTCTTATCCTACCAGAAAACATGCAAGACAACAAAGGGACCTTACATCCAGTTATGGATGAAGGTCCCCTGTCCTACATCTATATAAACGCAGACACCAGCAGTTCTAGAAAAAGCCGGTGCGCGGTCATACGACGTCAGTTGTTTGAACTGAGATAGGACGTTTTGTTACTTCCAATATATGCTTGTCATACTGAAAATGTTCTTTCGTTGAGAGGAGCGCACTCCCCTATTTTAATTATTTCGCAGAAGCTCCACCTGAAACAGCAGGCACATTAAACGAGTTCTTCGCCGTTGTTCCGTCCTTGTCCGTTTCGTAATTAAATAGGGTACCATCCTTCGACCAACTCGCTGACTTCAGTGTGCCCTCTATACTGCGTTGTTCAACCAAATTTAGAACATCCGGTTCGCCCACAGGTTTGGAGTAGATGCTGATCTGATCACCAAGAAGCATAACTACGTAAGAACCGTCAGGTGATTTCCATTCTTTTGGTGCTGACGTTGTAGCCATCTCCTGATCCGGTCCTGCTGCGAATCCTTTGTTTCCTCCAGAGGCGTCTGTACCTGCAGCGGAATCAGGAGCAGAATTACCTTCTACCGGAGCATCTTCATTTACATTCGGTACGATTGTCTGAGAAGTAAAGGAATCTCCATTTTCTGTTTCTGTTACTCCATTCTCTTCCCCATCTGCAGAAGATTTGGTAGCATCTCCTGGTTCTTGATTTCGCTGCTCAGCATCTTGGTTCTGAACCTGATTATTCTGATTATCGGTCGTAGGTGTTTTGGACGAATGATCCTGAGTTCCTTTATTCGGAGCAGGTGTTGATTCAGTAGCTGGCTGTTGAGGTGTCGGATCTGTCCGAACTTCATTCTTCTGTACCTCATCTCCACCATTCTCTTCAGGTATTGTTTCTGTTCCCAGGTTATCCCCTTCCGTTGAGGAAGCATTCGACTCATCCACAAAAACATCGTTGCTGCTTGGTTGGGACGAAGTGGCTGGATCATAATTTTCAATACTTTTGCTTAAAGGATTCTCATCCACATTGCCACTCTCTTGAGAAGTTCCTGAGCTCATCAGCATGGAATCGGCATTCTCAATCTGGTCAGGCTGATATCCCCAGATGGCGAATCCCAATACAACTGCCGCAGCCGCTGCCCCCATAGACATACGTCCTGCCATCGAGTTAAGCCATTTTTGTTTCGTTTTCCGCTCACTTGAACGTTGTAAATTCTCAAATGCAGCGGGGACAGGATTCATTTCCTGTATGGTGCTACTTTGTTCCTTCCGCGCTTCGTCAATGGCATCAAGTTGTGGCATAATCGCATCAACCAGACTGAATCTCGGGCTTACTTGCGGTAATTCTTCCAGTTCTCTGGAAAGAGCTCTGAGTAAACTAAAATTCTCGGCACACTCCGGACACTTCGCCACATGCTGTAGCATCTGCGCGGTTTCCGCCTCGCCCAGATCATGATCCAGATAGCGGTGCATCCATTCCACCACCTCTTCGCATTTCATCCTGTCACACCACCTTTCTGATATTCCTGTAGTAGATTCTGTAATTGCTGCCTAGCTCTAAATAAATAAGATTTCACCGTATTCAATGGAAGATCGAGACAATCCGCAATTTCATTGTAGGATAAGTCCTGCAAATATCTTAGAACAATAACGGTACGATGATGCTCGGGAAGCTTGTTGATCGCATCCTGAATGTCTTGGGCCACATATGTAGACATGACCTCGTACTCCACATCCTGATTATCCTGAAAAACCATGTCATGTTCGTCAATGGAGACGGACGGTTTGGTTCTTCTGAATTTATCAATACAGATGTTCGTGACGATGCGTTGTACCCAGGTTTTAAATTGGGCCTTTTCTTCGTATGAGTTGATTTTGGTGTAAATTCGGATCAACGCTTCCTGAGCAGCATCCAAAGCGTCCTGTTCATTATTTAGAATGTAATATGCGGTCCGATAGACGTGTTGTTCAATCTCCCGCAATAGGGTAATTAGAGCGTCGCGATCGCCCGATTGAGCGGCTCTGATGAGTTCCGGCTCTACCACAAAGGATCCCCCTCTCCCTGCAACCTTACAGACGTGATCATCAATAAAATTGTTGCAAAGTTAAGTATTTTTTAATTTGCCATAACAAAATAACGGCGTATGTATTTGGGCCGCTGAAATCTTCTCTTAGAATAACAGAAATTGCATAACGAGTCACCAAACGTATCCAAAAGGGATTCCATTACTTACACGACTCAATTCAAATGCAATGGCATACATTATAGCTAAGCACTTTTTGGTTCTGAAAATAAAAAAAAGTCGAAATTTGTCCAAATTTAAGCTGTTTTTAATGCAATTTTCATGAAAATGGTGTATTGTAAATTTACATTCATAAACACGAGGTGATGAGCATGCCAGCTCTAGCGAAAATTCAAGCTTTAAAAGAACAAATGCCCAAAGAATACCAAAGTATTTCCCACTTTGTGGAACATGCACTGGAGTCCATTGATACTCTGGTCGAGGAACATCGGAAGTACGTAGCTGCACAAGCATTATACGGCGATAAAATCGTTGGATCGGAAGAACGCTTGTACAGAGAAACCGTACTTGATGTCAGAGCACAGCTGTTGATGACTCTTGAGAAAACGGTAGAAGATCTGTTGCACAAAGGCGACAAACACTGGAGCAAACACTTTAAGGACGGCGTGGAGTAGTTCTTATATTTCTTCTACATTTTGAAAAAATGGCCCGCTTTCCGATATTCTCCCTCGTGGAGTGTAACGGAAAGCGGGCTTTTTTGTGCTTTGCTGTAACTTGCGATCAAATGAAGTGAGGAATCACTGTCATCTAAGATCAGAATAAAATCGTTTAATTATTTCCCTCCAACCTCTGTATGTTAAAATATAGTAAATCTCTTAGTCAATCTCTTGTTAAATATAGTTATTTAAGATGGAGGTCAATATTTAAATGACAAACACTCATAAAATCAATGGGCCGCGCGGAAAAATACTTGCAGCTGTATTAACTGCAATTTTCATTTCACTTGCAATGGGGATTTATCGCTATGTCCCTATGGATGAAAGATTAGAAAATACTTACTATTATCCATTCGGCTATACATTTGCGGTTGGATTATTGATTAACCTCGCTATTTTACTTTTCTTAATTATGCCACTTTCCATATTGGTGGATGGATTACTTTTATACAGAAAAAAAGATCATACGTATATGAGCTTGCTAGTTGCTATAGCCGCATATGCTCTATTAGGATTCATAGGTGGGATCATCTTCTCGATATTTACACGTAACTTCAATACTTTTTCTGGTCAGACTATCCACATTGTTGTATGTTCTCTTGTCTTTTTTGCCTTCCAGTTGGTATTCAATCGGAGTTTTCTTCACTCATCTTCACACCGATAAATAGATCGCGTGCCGTCACTCAACACCGACCAACTTGTACCGAATATCAATCTTCCCATCTTTCACTCTCATCTGAACCTCGCCCATCTGATCTGTACGATAAATCTCTGACCCGGTAGCTTCCAGCCGTTCCATCACTCCCGGGTTGGGATGCCCATATGTATTGTTAACACCGGAAGATATCACAGCGGTTTTGGCGTTCCAGTATTGGAGCCAGGCTTGGGTTGACGACGTTTTACTACCATGATGAGCGACCTTTAACACGTCTATGGAGATAGATGCTGAAACATCATTTGAATTATCCTGCAACGGATGTGTAAGTACACGTTGTACAACTCCACCTGTAACTCCAAAATCTGCTCCTTTCTGTTCAAACTGGGTAGCCAACGAGCCATCTTGAATCATATAGAGCAGATCCTGCTCGGCTGCTGCATCCATATCCCCAGTGAACAACATGGAAGTACCAGCCATGTCCAGCAAAAAGACAACGGAATCATGATTTTGGTGTTCAGACACAGGCATATTGCCTGATGCATTTACATCCATATGCGCCAGATCTGGAGCTATAAAATGTAAACTTGTCTCTTTATCAGCCTTATAAGTCATACCCTGTTGAATGGTATACAGAGGAATTTTTCGTTCCATGGCTGTATTCAGTAACTTATCAAAGTTATCCTTACCGCTGGTCGTGCCATTAAACATGAACCGTTTAACCGGAATCTGTTCCAGCACAGCCTGTAGTCCTCCGGCATGATCCTGATCGGCATGCGTTACAATGACAGCGTCCAGTTGATGGATGCCTCTTTTTTTCAATAGAGGAACAACTACCTTGGCTCCTACCTCATACGGATCACGTCTTGTTTTCCACGATTGCTCTGTGTTTCCAAAGTTAACTGTTCCCCCGCCATCCACCAAAATATGTTTGCCTTCCGGGGTTGTAATTAATGCACTGTCCCCTTGTCCAATATCCAAAAACTGCACAATGCCGGTTCCAGCAGGCTTCGGAGTCTAATATGCCCACCACAATCCAGTAACAAAGCTGATCACGAGTAAACCGCACAACCATCGCTGAACTTTACTCATTCGTTCATGCGCATAATAACCTGCACCTCGTGTGGTAAATGCACTTGTATACTCCGGCCAGGCAATACTGGCTCCTAATGTCGTTAATGAAGTTTCTTTTCCATCTACATGGTTCTTACCTTGATCCTGTGCCACGGTATACATCGAAGAACGGATGCCCACATTCCCCATGGAAACTGGAGGTTCTCGCCTCACAAGAGGAGCCGTATCCTCCTCAATAAACGCTGTTTCTCGCTGCTCACCATTGCCACGATGCAACAGATAGAGTAAGGCATACAAAACGGCATAATATGCGGCTATCCACAACAGGGAAGGTGTTGCCCAGATCAACACAAAACCTGGCAGGCTGTTCATCCACTCCACGCTTACAAAAGTCAGTTGATTCAGTTGAATCGCAATCCACGCGAGAGGTCTCGCCAAAGGAACCCATATGAATGACAATAACATGGCGACCGTTCCCAAAGGTAATACAATAGCGCTAATCAGAGAAACCAGCAGAAAGTTGGCTACAAATGAGAGTAATGAAAACTGGTTGAAGTACAGAATGGTTACTGGGAACGAAATTAACTGAGCGGTCACCGTAACCGATGCTGTTGCAGCAAGAGATTTCGGCCAGCTGCCGAACAGTCGGTTAATCAATGGCATGTAGATCATCAAACCTGCGGTCACGAGAAAGGATAACTGGAAGCTCACGCTTAGTAAAAAGTACGGGTCCCACCACATCATCAGTAATGCTGCTGCACTGATCATCTGCAGACCATCTCTCGCGAGGCCACGGCGCGCCATATACAAACCAATCATGGACATAATGCCTGCCCGAATCACTGAAGGTGAACCACCGGATAACAGTACATAAGCTGGCACCAGGGTCAGAACAATCGTGAGTGCCGTCTCTCTGGTAAGCTTTAACCAGGATAAAATAAGGAGAAGAGAGGCTACATATACAGCGACATGAGTTCCGGAGATCGCCAGGATATGCGTTAGACCCAGTTGTGAAAACTGACCATAGGTACCTGGATCAATATCATTAGCCATCCCGATAATCAGGCCCTTCATATACCCTGCATGGGGCTCAGGAAATAACTGCTCGACCGCCGAACCCAACGTATGCCTCGTCCAATCCGTCCACCGTAGTACGTTAAATTGTCCAACCCCCTCTGGAGGCGTAGCTGTAACCGAGCCGGCTCCCTTCACTTTGAACAACCAGTGGATATGCAGGGTTCGCAAATAACTGCGATAATCAAACCCGCCAAAGTTCCTTGCTTCGCCAGGAAGGGCAAATGAACCATTAAGCGTGATTGCATCGCCCCTCTTCCAGTCCGCTGCTACCTGTTGCTCTTCTTCCTCTAATAGTCTAACTTGTACCATCAATTGTTCATCTATTTGGAATGCTGATGATGCTGCCAGATCTGTATCTGCTGATGAATCCGATAAGGGCAATATTGCAGACATCTGCATCTTAAAGTCAGCCCGATCTCCATCAATACGTACATCTGACACAAGCTCACCCTGAATTTCGGCTATCAAACCGTCAAACTCTTTAGTAGCGATATGGGTAGTCTCGGGCAGTCCGCTATGATTGCGTGCGTCATTCCATTCCCAATGTGCAGCACCTCCAATAAAGGCAGCGAGTAAAAATAAAATAGACCACCCACGTATATCTATGAAACGAAGTAGAAGTGGCAGACATGCCAGCGCTCCAATCATTCCCCAGATTAACGTCCAGCCTGTTAACGCGCAGGCCATCCCGCTACCGCATAACCAGCAAATCGTAAAAGTCAACAAAGGTCTGCCTTTCATCCGTCTCCCTCCTTCATGTCACCCGTTGAACGCAGAAAAACCCCCGGAAAGCCAGTTCAGGCTTGCCGGAGGTTCTTCCTCGCGTATTAAATCCTATTCATATTAATTGCTCACAGTCATCATCGTTTCCCGCGGGGGCTGGTAATTCTCCAGCCTGCGGAACGTTATGCCCTTCTGTTCCATCATATTCGTAACCTTGCCGGTATCTTTAGGATAAGAACGATGAAACACGATTTCTGTAATACCACTATTCGCCAGCATATTGGCACATGTCCAGCAAGGTTCATCGGTCACATACACAGACGAGCCTTCGCGGTCGATTCGATCTGTGAATAAAAGCAAATTTTGCTCCGCATGGATTGTGCGAATGCAACGTTGCTTTTTAACCATTTCTTCTAACCCCTCGGTCACGACCAACTCGTATTCTTCCG
>Ga0209437_100521_pt1 | contig 26798 bp, 26 predicted proteins | sample AraplaL_Cvi_mTSA_FD_184266 | JGI IMG/M metagenome (GOLD analysis project Ga0209437, IMG submission 184266) | Arabidopsis root microbial communities from the University of North Carolina, USA - plate scrape CL_Cvi_mTSA (SPAdes) (version 2) | ecosystem: Host-associated > Plants > Roots > Endosphere...
AACGAGCTTGAACAATTTGAGCCGGATGATCTGCCTGATGTGAATGGGGGCTTGCAGTCTAACAAGGATACGCAGCCGTGATACACAAATTTTAAATGCAAAGCCAAAAAGGGGCCTCTATCCAAGAGGTCCCTTTTTTTGAATGTCATTCGTGCATATCCTCGACTTATTTGCTCTTACTATTCTTCTGTTTGCGTTCTTCTCGTTCCCAATGTGTCAGTTGTGGATAAGGGTCGAACGACCATTCGTGCAGTCCGCTGTCCCGGTAGATCCCATAGTGCAGATGCGGAGGGAATTTGCCCTGTGTCCCAGGTTTACCGTAACCCGAACTGCCAACCCAACCCACAACCTGACCTGGAATAACAACTTCACCGATGCGTGCACTTTTGTCAAAACCCGAGAGATGGGCGTAATAATGATAATGATTGTTCAAATCCCGGATACCGATGCGCCAGCCGCCAAACGGATTCCAGCCTTTGATCTCCACGACCCCATAACAGGTGCTGCGTACCGGCAGACCATGTGGAGCGAAGATATCCGTTCCCTCATGAATGCGATAGCCGCCCCAGCTTCGTTTCGTCCCCCAGGTGCTGCGATAGGAGTAATTGGTTCCGAGCGGAACCGGGAAGGCATGTCCAAACAGATCCAGATTGTCAAAATGCTCATATAACTTCGCGAATTGCTGTATCCGTTGCACAGCACGGGAGTTGTGATAATATTCCCACAAAGCGATGTTGAAGTCCTCTTGCTTGTTTCCGTAACCTTGAATAACAGAAGCCATGCTGTACAGCACATCCTGATCATTGTTGGCATCCGCTATACCGTCTCCAGAACCATCACGTCCATATCCTTTGAAAAAAAGAATGGATTCCGGATGTTGATCCGTCTCATCAGGATTTAGCCATCCTCTCCAGGCCGGAGGAGTCATGAAGATACCTGTAAGCCGCTCCGGATGCTTGCGATCCTTTGGATGTGCGCGAGTAATCGTTCGTTCATACTGATCAATTGCGGCTAGTCTGTACCAGGGAATCTGAGTCATCTGACCGATGGTCTCATATAAATGGCGACGTGCAGCGAAAATTTCTGCCGGCTTTAACTCGGTAGCCTGTGGTTTCGGAGCAGCCCCAACAGGTTCACTGTAAACGTCAACAGATAAGCATGGGAGTAGCAGCGTACCTGCAAGTAATGTTTTGATCCAAAATCGGTACGTGTGCCTGGAGGTCAAGCGTTGTTGCACTGGGAAGCAGCCCCTTTCCAATAGAATGATACAAGATACCCGATGAACCAAGCTAAAGGTTAGCGTTCTTCAAAAGTTCTCTTTTTATCCATGTAAGCACTTGGGATGAATCGAACGAAGCAAATTGTCCATATCAGGCATGAATGCACAAGATGTGACAAATGGGGGTTTTTCCAACGCTTTCATGGTATAATATGTTCCGAGCAACAGCCTAACTTCAGTTAGAAAGAAGGTTTATGCATTGGCTAAACGTGTTAAAGAACCGAAGCCGGATTGGATTCGGATCAAATTGACAACCGGCGATAACTATCAGGAAATGAAAACGATGATGCGTTCCAAAACGCTGCATACGGTATGTGAGGAAGCACGGTGTCCGAATATCTATGAATGCTGGGCCAATCGAACGGCCACTTTTATGATTTTGGGCGATATTTGCACAAGGGCATGCCGTTTTTGCGCGGTGAATACAGGCTTGCCAACGGAGCTTGATTTGCAGGAACCAGAACGTGTGGCGGAAGCAGCAGAGCAGATGAATCTGCAACACTGCGTCATTACAAGTGTAGCTCGTGATGATCTGAAGGATGGAGGAGCTACAATTTTTGCAGAGACGGTGAAGGCCGTACGGCGGAGGTTGCCATTGTGCAGCGTTGAAGTACTCATTCCAGACTTTCTCGGTGATCGGGAATCTTTGCAGATTGTAATGGATGCCAAACCGGACATTCTGAATCACAATATTGAGACGGTTGAGCGGTTGTCAGACAAAGTGCGTGCCAAGGCAAAATACAAACGTTCACTGGAATTGCTTGCTCGTGCCAAAGAAATGCAACCTAACATCCCAACGAAATCAAGCATTATGCTTGGTGTAGGTGAGGAATATAATGAAATTTTATCAACAATGGATGATCTTCGCGCGGTGGACTGTGATATTATGACGATTGGTCAATATTTGCAGCCATCGGAGAAACATCTGTATGTTGAAAAGTATTATCCGCCAGAGGAGTTCGCTGCATTGAAACAGGAAGGATTAAAACGTGGGTTCAGCCACGTCGAGTCCGGCCCGATGGTACGCAGCTCCTACCATGCGCATGAACAGGTGAAATCGGCTACCAAACATGCTGAACAGGCGGCAACACACGCGTGATGGAGGATACCGGATTGGAAGAAGAAAAAAGCGCAGAACAGATTCAGGACCAACTTCAGGACCAACTTCAGGAGCAAATCCAGGAGCCAGTTCAGGAATCGGTTGTTGAAACGGTTGAAGAAAAGCCCAAAGAACCGGTCATTGTACAGATCGGCGGCAAAAATTATGAAATCGTCCAGAACCACAAAGAGGGCTGGAATCCAGAAGTCTTCCGTGATCGTTACAGTGAGGTGCTGGAGCGTTATGATTATATTATCGGAGACTGGGGTTATAGCCAGTTAAGGTTAAAAGGTTTTTACCGTGATAACCACCCGAAAGCGACAAAGGATTCCACGATCGCCAGTATGGTGGATTATATTAATGAATATTGTAACTTTGGCTGTGCGTATTTTGTGCTTCAGAAGAGCAAAGATCAGCCTCAAGCCAAAGCAAAAAGCGGTTCCTGAGAAGGACCGCTTTTTTGGTGTGTTTATTTTAGTCAAGAAATGCCGTGCGAACCCGGTTCCAGAATGGATAAGGACGGAAACGCGCGAAACTGACCTTGTGACTGGATACCTGACAACGGACGGATATCAGATCCTCCACCATCACATTCACATGATCAATGGTCATCAGTAAGCGCTGATCCTTGCGGGAGAAAATATCACAATGATGATGCTTGGGCAAAATGACCGGTGAACCAAGTGTCCGATAGACCCGGTTATTAATTGAAGCAATCTCCGCAATCTGAATGGCCTCAATGGTCGGATGAACCATGGCACCGCCAAGGGCCTTGTTGTATGCCGTGCTGCCTGAAGGCGTGGATACACAGATTCCATCTCCACGGAACATCTCGAATGTCACATCGTTAATATCGACCTGGGCTACGACGGTACCGTCCACACCTTTTAACGTAAATTCATTAAGGGCGATGTAAGAGGAATTCCCCGACTTTTTCCGAATCTCAAGCTCCAATAGCGGATATTGAACAATGCGTGGTTTGAGACGCTCCGGATCTCCCTTGCCACTCATCAGCCTGACTAATTCTCGTAATTCTTCTTTCTTCCAATCGGCATAAAAGCCGAGATGGCCTGTATGAACCCCAACAAAAGCAATATCCGGAATACGGTCGATGAAATTGTGAAACGCCTGCAGCATCGTACCATCGCCCCCGATGGAGATGACAATCTCCGGCGATTCTGCATCCAGCTTGAACCCTTCTTCCTTCGCCAGCGCATGAAACTGCTGACTGAGATCAATCGATAACTGGTCTCCGCGGTCTTGAACATAATATCTCAAGATGAAAGCTCCTTTGTGGTCATTATACTACCGATGATAATCAATTCCGCGGAAGAACACAACGTTTGGATGCATATTCAGTTAAATATAGATGAATGATTGGCTTATTTTTTGATATGTCGTCCAGGCTTGAGAATAGAACTTAATATCGCAAGGAATAACATCAACACAATGAGGCTCACAAAAATAATGATTCCTGTCAAGAAGATCAGTCCCCAGTCCGGTGTATACGTCGATAACGATGGGATGAAACCTGGCTCCATGAGAACGGGTGAAGCGGAACGCCCCATCATGGGGGTCCATAATAGCAGGACCAACACAGGTGCGATTAGCGCATGAATCGCTCTGGCAAATAAAAAGGGACCGTATCTCATGGGTGTGCTGCTAAGAATACTCATAATCTGTGCATGGACGGATAATCCGCCCCAGGAGAGAACAAAGGCTGCTGCCGCCACTTTATATACAAGTGGAATGGAAGTGCTGACACCTCCAGCCTCTTTGGCCCCCAGAGTGACTTCAAATAACCCCCCGACCAAGCTAGGAGATAAGGATGGAGGAAGTCCGCTATGTCGAAGCAATTGCTCGGTTATCCCGTATAATCCGCCAAGCCAACCGGTCTGTACAAGCAACTCCATCATGACCGAGAAGAATACAACCAGCCCTCCTACGATAATAATAAGGCGAAGGGATGAGGAGACTGCCTGGCGCAGCAGTTCACCGAATACCCGTCCGTCAGCCTTTCTTGCCTCATGCATTGCATAGATGGCCCGGACCAGTCTGTTTCTAGGTATTTCCTCCGATGGAGATGCAGAAGAGATGTCTGGCTGTGAGCCTTTTGCTGTACCCCCATGAAAACGCATGAGCATACCCACCAGAAAAGCTGCAGCGTAATGACTTGCAACCAATAACGGAGCAATGGCCACATTATGGAAGAATCCAACCGATACGGCTCCAATCATGAAGATCGGATCGGATGATGTGGTGAAGGCAACGAGGCGTTCTCCTTCTTCCCGGGTAACCAGCTTTTGTTCCCATAACTGGGCGGTCAGTTTCGCTCCTGTAGGATAACCGGATGCACAGCTCACGGCAAATACAAAACCACCGCTTCCGGGAACACGAAACAATGGACGCATCAGTGGATTCAGCAAGGTACCTAGAAAATGAACAATGCCAAAGCCGAGCAGCAACTCGGACAGCACCAAAAAAGGAAAAAGGGAGGGAAACAATACGTCCCACCAGATGGACAGTCCGCGTACACCTGCATGCCAGGTTTCCGCTGGATACAAGACCATTAACACACAAAGGATCAGGAGAGCGAGTGTGACCAGGACATGGGTGAGTCGTTGTGAAGCAGCCATGAATTCTTCTCCTTTACTTTTGGAATGGTCGGTGTGCGGAAGTCTGTGATGCTATTTGCCATCAATATATGAAAAAAAGTGGACAAACAGTACAAAATTATACGTAGAAAGCGCTTGCAAAAGTGGCTGTGTTTTTGAGTGATGTGTGCTAAAATGAGAAAAACGCCTGAACGTCACCTAATTGTCTCCAAGGTGGAATTCAAATCGGATGGAGTGATGATCATGAGTCTTGTCACCGGAATCCTGGTCTGTGCTTTTGTGTATGTGATACGTGCCTCGCTGGTACGCTCTGAGGAAGAGGACTGGCGGAGTTATTAATGGAATATCTAGTGCGCCAACCTATGTGGTTGGCGCTTTTTTTGTGTTAGGTTTCGAAGAAGGTCCTATATACAGATGGCAGGTTGTGCGTCCTGATGATTTCATGTTATATAGGACTTTTTGGTTTTTTTTGATAGAATGGAGATAAAGGCTTCTGTGGCCTGGATATTGTTACTGTTTTCACAATGTTCATGGAACGTGTAATATATGGCAAAATTCGACATCAGAAAGGGGAATCAGAGGAATGAATCCCAGTTTGAGTATTTATGACAATCTTGGCGGTGAGAAAGGTGTTCGCGCACTGGTCGAGGCCTTCTATCCAATCGTTCAGCAAAATGAGCAACTGGCTCCGCTTTTCCCGGAGGATATTCAGCCGGTTATCGACAAGCAGTATATGTTTTTGTCTCAGTTTTTTGGAGGACCAGGGCTGTTTTCCGAGGCGTTTGGACATCCGATGATGCGTGCCCGTCATATGCATTTTGAAGTGACGGTTGAACGGGCTGAGGCTTGGCTTGCATGTATGGATCAAGCTTTAACTCAGATCGGTGTGGAGGAGCCCTTGCACTCGTTTATCCTGCAGCGTTTATCCGGGCCTGCACATCATTTTGTGAATACACCGTAGTTCCGAATATGATTATAAGTGTACGGGAGAGGGATGGAAGAGATTGGAATTAGAGCCGCTATATAAGGTGAAAGTGACTTGTCATTATTGCGAAACCGAGTATGACACTTCACGGGTAAGACCGAGTTTGAAAAGGCCATACCGGACAGATTCAGATTTTTGTGCTTATTACAAGCTGGAGAATCCGGATTTTTATGTAGTTCGCATCTGTCCACAGTGCGGGTTTGCTTCCACGGAGAACGCAACGGAGCATTTGAATGATGCTCAACGCAAGGCTTTTAAGGAACAGATCGGTAATCGCTGGGTAAAACGTGACTATAGCGGAGCTCGGACACTGGACCAGGCGCTGGCTACGTACAAGCTTGCCTTGCTGTGCGCACAGGTTATACAGGAGAAAGACCGTGTCGTCGCTGGTCTGTTACATCATATAGCTTGGTTGTATCGTTATATGGAGGACCATGCACAGGAACATCGTTTTCTCGAATTTAGCCTTGAAGCTTATGTGAAGGTGTTCGAACGGGAAGGAACGGGTGGCAATGAAGCCAAACTGTTGTATTTGCTCGGGGAATTGAACCGCAGGGTAGGACGGTTTAATGAAGCAGTGCAATGGTTCAGCAAGGTCATTCATGACAAGCGGATCACCGATGCGGCCATGATTCGTGCTTCAAGGGAACAGTGGGCCGTGCTGCGTGAACAGATGATCTCCGGTAAGATGGAGTTGCCTGAAGAGATGCTTGAAGCAGACAAAGAGGCTGCGAAGCGCAGCCCCCTCTAGGTTGATCTTACATTAATTACGGACAGGACGGCTGGATAACAAATAGTCACTGTCATTGTCGATCACGGTCATGCTGGTATTACAGCAGGGAAAGACGAGTAATTTCTTTTTGCCTTCGCGGATGCGCACAAGCTCTTTCGGTTTGAGGGGGAGCAGTACGTTGTTTGCATGACAGTAGGGACATTGCTGTACATAGATGTCTCCCATCACAATATCGTAAGGCCAGCTGTTCTCAAACGGAATCATTCTTGTTCGCCTTCTGGTGCGGAAGGTTTGGAGGTTTCTTGCTTGGCAAGTTCTGCAATCTTCTGCATCAGGATATGTTGAGGCATGTGCATCAGGTGTTCCAAAGGTACGCCCAGGGATTCTGCTAATTTGACGGCTGTATCAGCCGATACTTGTAAAGGTTTCATACGTTTACCTCCTGAAAGTTACTATGAATACATGTTCAAAAAGTCTGGTTTTCAGTACCGAGAAGATGGAATGAAGCTAGAAATGGAGTAGCGGAGCGTAGGCAAACTACGTGAGCAACTACATTGTTTCCAAAGGAAACAACCTTCGTAAGCATCCGCTTATTTCGGCTGAATTTCATATTCGATGCTGATGATGCCGTTAGGCATGATTCGTAATCAAAAGTGGACTTTTTGAACAACCTCTGTAGCTATTTCTCTAGTATAGAGATATGGCACGCATAAAACCAGTTTTTAATTCAATCCTAACCATCCAATTTATAGAGAGAGGTGCCTTATTAAATGAAAACGCCATTACACCCCGTATGGGATCTGGAGTCCATTTTTAGTGGAGGTTCTTCCTCCGAGACATTCGCTGCGTATCTGATTGAACTGGAAGAGGATGTACGTAAACTGCAACATCTGTTGAACGAAACACCTGCACCGACTTCATTAGAAGAGACGACAGCGTTTGATCCCATTTTGGAACTGCTGCAAAGCTGTTATGTCCGCATATCGGAAGGATCTGCGTTTGTATCCTGCCTCTCATCGCAAAACCAGAAGGACAAGAAGGCAACCCAGCTTCAGGGGGCCATCAGTTCTATTGCTGCGATGCTGAACGGCAGCAAATCGAAGTTCGATAATACACTCAGTCAGACGTCAGATTCGGTGTGGGACGCTTGGATTGCTCGGGAGGATATTCAGCCGCTGGCATTTGTATTAAACGAGAGTCGTACACTGGCTCGTGAGAAGCTGTCGCCGGAACTTGAAGGCCTTGCACTGGATCTGGGTGTGGATGGTTACCATGGTTGGGGCAAATTCTATAACACGATTGTCAGCAAGGTGAACATTCCATTTGAGCAAAATGGGGAAACGGTCATGCTGTCGGCAGGACAAGCTGCCAACAAACTGAGTGATAGTGATCGGAATGTACGCGAGACGGTATTCGCAAACTGGGAACAGGCTTGGACGGATGTCGAAGATTTCTGCGCAGACACGCTGAACCACCTCGCGGGGTTCCGTCTGAAGTTATATGAGAAACGTGGCTGGGATGATATCCTCAAGGAACCTCTGGCCATCAACCGGATGTCCCGCCAGACACTGGATACGATGTGGGATGTGATTAATGGGGCCAAACCTGCACTTGTTCAATATCTGGAGCGCAAGGCAGAACTGCTGGGGGTAGACAAGCTCAGTTGGAGCGATGTAGACGCACCTGTAGGTAAGTCGAGTGGCAAAATCACTTACGATGAGGCAGCCATCAATATTGTTGAACAGTTTGCCAAGTTCAGTCCTAAACTTTCTTCTTTTGCAGAGATGGCTTTTGAGAAACGCTGGATCGAAGCAGAAGACCGCCCAGGCAAGCGTCCAGGTGGATTCTGTACGTCTTTGCCACTTAGCAAAGCAACCCGAATTTTCATGACCTTCTCCGGGACACCATCTAATGTGTCGACTCTTGCGCATGAACTTGGTCATGGATATCATCAACACATTATGGAAGAGTTGCCTGCGTTGAATCAACGTTACGCGATGAATGTGGCTGAGACAGCGTCCACGTTTGCTGAATTGATTGTAGCAGATGCCCTTGTACAGGCGGCAACAGATGAGCAAGAGAAGCTGGCTTTGCTGGAAGACAAGATACAGCGAAGTGTGGCTTTCTTTATGAATATCCATGCCCGGTTCCTGTTTGAGAATCGTTTCTATGAACAACGCAAAAAAGGTCTGGTTAATGCGGATGAACTATCCAAATTAATGGTGGATGCTCAGCAGGAAGCGTTCTGTGGTGCACTTGCATCAGATCATCCGCATTTCTGGGCATCCAAACTGCATTTCTATCTGACAGGTGTGCCATTCTATAACTTCCCATACACGTTTGGGTACATGTTCAGTGCAGGAATCTATGCGAGAGCACAGCAAGAAGGAACAGCATTTGCAGATAAATACGATGATTTGTTACGGGATACAGGGCGTATGACGGTCGAAGAACTTGCGCAGAAACATCTGGGTACGGACCTGACACAACCGGAATTCTGGCAAAATGCTGCGGACTTGGTTATTGCCGATATTGAGCAATTTTTGCAGATGACAGCAACCAAATAATAGGTTGAACATAATAGTATGAATATATATGAAAGGCTGTAATTCCGTGTTAACAGACACGGGGTTACAGCCTCTTTTTGTTCGCAATCCTAATTTTTGATAATTAAATATTTTGTCGCAAATGAACGAAAAAACTCACTTTAAGGAAGGGTTATGGCAATTAATTGTGCAAATCATAGTTAAAAATACCCAAGTTTACCGTTGTTTGTTGAACATGCTCAAATGATGTCATATAATGAGTCGTAAGTCCTTGTGATATAGGACTATAAGCATGTAGGAGGAGTGTTATTATGAAAATTGACCAGCTTTCATTAGCACGGCAGTTAGATTTGGTATTTAAAGAGCTTGATCATGAGTTGTCAGGGTTAGATTCAGGGGTAGTTTTTGTGCAAATACGAAACAACGTAATTGGGAAGTTCGGTATTCGACATAATCCGATAACTGGACGGGATGGGCAGATGGATGTGGAAGAAGGGGGACTAAACGAAACCCAGAGATCTTCTTTTCGAGCGATGGCACTGGAGACTTTGAAATTCAAGCGCAATTGGACACATGGCGAAATATCGTACGACTTTACTGTAAGACAAGGTATGATTCTGGTAGATGCAACAATGGAGTCCAATTACAATATGGCGAGCCTCATGATTCGTTACCCTAGAACCAATACATACAAGGATTCAGATATGGAGTCGACCTCATAATTCGATACACAAGAGAAAGCGGCACTTCCGAAGAAGGCCGCTTTTGGATTCTGCTTAGCTCAAGCAATAATTACGAGCTTACGAACGACCCGATAATTGCTGCTCAGCGATTTGCACCAGACGTTTAGTGATGTATCCACCCAGAGAACCTGTCTCACGGGAAGTATAGTTACCGTAGTAACCATCTTGTGGAATAGTTACACCCAGCTCTTGTGCAGCTTCCATTTTCAATTGTTGCAATGCTGCAGTTGCTTGGGGAACGACCAGGTTGTTGGAGCGGCTACCGCTACCTTGGTTTTGACCTCCGTACATATGTGTCACCTCCTTATGGGTTGGTGATGTTAGTATGGTTAGAGAATAAGGAAATATACATGATATGGCGTAAGGGAATATATGGGTAATTATCGGTGCACAGATCACAGAAAAAAGCCGACCCAATGCGGGTCGGCAAGTTGTATAAGGATTTCAAAATAGTTGGTGATATGCTTAAAAGCAGTATAGAGAGTGATAAGCTTGTTTAGTCTGTAGGAGGTATAACCTCAATACGTGTAAATAGCTCAACAGGCTGTTCCGGTTCCAGGCGAATCAACCCTGTCTGTTCATCCGATAAAGCCAAATTAGGTGCATCCGGGAGCCAAGTGTACGGTTCAATGCACAAGAACTGATCAGATTCACCTTTGGTAAAGAGAACCCAGTGTTTGAAAAATGCTTCATCTGCTGAATATTTCAAGGTATATCCATCTTGCCTCCGTAAGTAAGCCGTAGCCGGTTCACCTTCGGTAGCTTTCAACAGGGTATCCCAGTTACGTCCCTGCAAGTTAATGCCTTCGTTAAGAGCAGACCATTCACCCAGGGATTCCAGTTCACCTGTTGGTAGTTGTTCTTCATTCTGACCGTATATTCCGGAAACAGGAAGTTGCAGTGTCCAGTCGGCAGGTTTACCGTCTAACAAAAACCATGTATGATAGCCCATCCCAAAAGGAGCAGGCGTTAAGCTCAGATTGGTGACTCGCAGACGCTGGCTAAATACAGCGTTTTGCAGACTGAACGTCATCTCAAGTTTCAGAGGAATCGGGAATTGAGCCATCCAGTGTTCTTCATTTTCAGTCAATAATTCGGTCGTAATTGCACATCCGTCTTCATCTTCCTCGATATCACTGACACACCAGGATTGGGTACGGTGGAGACCGTGAATATGGTTGTCATTCGCCGTGTTCTGATCGAACTGGTAACGGACACCTTCATATTCGAATTGTCCCCGATGAATGCGTCCTGGTGGAATCAGGAGAGGAACGCCAAAATGGTACGGCTTCTGCAGATAAAAGGCAAGATCGTCTTCATCCGGACGGCGGACGATATCTCTGTCCTGCACTAAATCCCGAATAGAAATAATATTATTTCCAAGACGCGGCAGCAGGGTAATTTCCAATTCACGGCTATGTAGGATATACGTGTCGTAACCATTCCATTGGCCTTTGGTCACTTGTTTCATATCGATGCTCCTTTTCCCACTTGAAATCTGTCTGCAAGCAGTTGTGATGATTGTACTGCTGCAGGCGTGTCATTGTGTACATGCCAGCTATTTCCTGCGATGCTTCTTGTGAAGCAGGCATGATAATAAGCAATTCCATCATAACAGATTTCAGTGTCTCGGGTAAAAAAGTTCAACTCATTTTGACATTCGCGCCTGTGCGCATTAAGATGGAACTCTGAAAGAATTATTCAAATTGAATGATATGAAATCGATGACAGGGATAAGTAGGCCAAGAGAATTCTCATCAGAAAGCCGGTGGTTGATGCGAACCGGTGTGAGCTCTTTACCGAATGGACCCTTGAGTGTGGATTTGAACAGGTTAAGCCAGAGACGAGCTTGCCTCACTAGAGTCTGCCGTATAATCCACGTTACGGAACAATGAAGGCATTTCTTCAGCTTGACTTGATTGAGGGTCAGGGGCAATGGAAGAAAAGCGAATAAGGGTGGCACCACGGTCTCACGTCCCTTGCGGATGTGGGGCCTTTTTGCGTTCGCAGAGAATGGCAGGAGCTTTTTATATACAATCAGGGAGGCGTTAAGTGCAATGAAAACAGTACTTTCAGGTATTCAACCAAGCGGTAAGCTTACATTGGGCAACTATATTGGTGCAATCAAAAATTTTGTAAAACTCCAGCATGACTATCAATGTCATTTCATGGTGGTTGACCTTCATGCCATCACCGTGGCTCAGGAGCCAGCGGCATTGCGTGAACAGTCGGAAGCGGTAGCTGCGCTGTTTATTGCAGCAGGTATCGATCCTTCGAAATCTAACGTATTTCTCCAATCCCATGTACCGCAGCACGCAGAATTAGGCTGGTTGATGACGACGCTGACCTCCATGGGTGAGCTTGAGCGCATGACTCAGTTTAAGGATAAATCATCCGGTAAAGATTCCGTGGGTGCAGGACTTTTTGTGTATCCATCATTAATGGCGGCTGATATTCTGTTATACAATGCTGATCTTGTACCCGTAGGTGAGGATCAGAAGCAGCATCTGGAACTAACACGTGATCTGGCAGGACGTTTTAACCACCGTTATGGGGAGTACTTCACCATTCCCGATCCGTATATCCCACAGGTAGGTGCACGTGTAATGTCACTTGACGATGCCTCTTCGAAGATGAGCAAGAGTAACCCTAATGCTGGCAGCTATATTGCCCTGCTGGATCCGCCGGATGTCATTCGCAAAAAAATCAGCCGTGCCACTACAGATTCGGGACGTGAAGTCGTATATGATCCGGCCAACAAACCGGAAGTTAGCAACCTGATGAGTATCTACGCTGAATGTGCAGGTATGACGCTTAAAGAAGTAGCTGAGCGTTATGAAGGCAAGATGTACGGTCCGTTCAAAAAAGAACTGGCTGAAGTGGTTGTGTCTGTTATTGAACCGCTGCAACAACGATATAATGAGATTCGTGAGTCTGGCGAATTGGCCGATGTTCTGGAGACGTCAGCTCGTCGTGCAGAAGAGGTTGCTTCTCAAACGTTGAGTGCCGTGAAAGAACGTATGGGGTTTGTTCCTAGACGTAAACTGTAGTGCTGCTGAACAAAATTATAGTTAAAGAAATGAATAGTTAACATAAATAAAGAGGAGCCCTATTAATGGACTCCTCTTATTTGTGCGTTCAAACATGCGTTAGAAAATGACCTGCTTAAGAAGTGGGCTCTGAAGTAGCCGAGCGAACTTCCTGACGTTCTTTTTTGGCACGAATTACAAAGCCCCAGCCAATGTTGGCAATGGACAGGACGAACAGGAGCGTAGCAAGCCAACCGGAGTAAGAGATTGTGATTGCTGTAACCGTTAACAAGATAATGGATGAAAATGCGAACCATAAGGATAAACCTTTGCTCATTGGGAAAAACCTCCATCTACAAATTTAGTAAAACTCCGTATAACCTGAAGCCTACGAGCCATAATAATCTTGCAAGCTTGCAATTAACATTACAGACACAGATTGAAGGGAGATTATAAATATGGCTCAAGGATCTCGTTCTAACAACTTGGTGGTACCTCAAGCAAATTCAGCATTGCAACAATTGAAAATCGAGGCTGCACAGGAACTGGGTGTAACTATCCCACAAGACGGTTACTATGGTAACTACACTTCCCGTGAAACAGGATCTTTGGGTGGATATATCACCAAACGTCTGGTACAAATCGCTGAGCAGTCTCTGGCTGGGTCTGGCAAATAATTCATCTTAACCAACAGCAATAAAACAGGATAAACAGAAAGCCCGGGGCGGAAACGCTCCGGGCTTTCTCGCGTATCAGTTCCTATGTCTGATTGTGCCTTGCCATGCTCACTTCGTCAAGGGCGTGCAGATAAAAGTTTTTTATCCATCTTCTCATCGCTTAACCAGCCTACATACGTATCAATCGTTTCAAAATTCCGATCCATCACAATTACTGCGACAAATGGATATTGTTTCCGGTGTCGATAACGTACATCTGCCCAGCGGACCTTGTAACCGGCAGGTAGTTCTTCCACTTCTGCCACCGCATAGGAGGTGAAATAGAGGAAAGCACTGACTTCCGGTGATTTGCGTGAAGCAGCAACAGCCGCATGAGTAGAAGACGAGGCGTGCAGACTCCATACCAGATTAGAACCGTCCATTTTACCAATCACATAACTGCCGTCCTCAACTCGTTTAACCACATGCCAGCGATTCCAGGATATCGTTGGAATGACGATGTATTTTGCCTGTTCTGGGCTGTTGTCGAGACGTCTGACTTTTCTGACCGCTTGTGCACGAGCAATCGTTCGCCATATATAATATAAACCGGTCAAACTATACAGCGTAACGAAGAGTGGTGCAGGGGCGATCAGATCAAAGGCCCATAACAGGATAGCTACGACATGCGTAGTGAATAGAAACGGATCAAAAATATGAATGATATTCCAGGCGATCCAGCGTTCCGTAAAAGGCCGGGCGGCTTGGGTTCCATAGGTATTGAACAGATCGGTAAATACGTGAACGCCTACGGCTACAGCGGTCCAGGTGGCAACGTGTCCAATGGGAACACCAGGGAATATCAGGGCAATGACGCCGGTGATGAGCAGAACCCATAACAGGAGAAATGGCAGAGAGTGTGACAAGCCCCGATGATTCCGAATGTAAAGCGAATTGCTCTTGAGACGTAACGCAGTATCGATGTCAGGGGCCTGGGAGCCAGCGATTGTGCCAACCATTACCGCAGCTGCAAGCATGGGGCTCGTCGCGACAACAGGATCGACATAAGCCAGACCAGCTAGACCAATCCCCATGACAAAATGTGTAGAGGTATCCATAAACGTCTCCTTTGTGTGGTGTATCGTTCTAAGGCATATTACTTCTCTATCTAGGTGATACCCATATATAGTGTATAATATCCGTCTGTCCGGATGCAAAACATCCCTAATTTCAAAGTTATGACAATAACCTGGTCCATACCCAATAAATGTACGCAGTTTGTCAAACTATTTTGGCATTTCCTATGATAAACTTTATATCGGATAGAGAGAGAATTTTTGCCAGAGCATACGCGATCAGCATGTTTCATAAATATTTATGGGCATTGTTACGTCAAACCGTTACAATAATATAGAATCTCATAAAAAGTAGGTTTCTTTGAATACATATGTCACAGTAGATGGATGAAGCGAAACAAACGTGATTTTAAGTTCACATATGTATGCGTATTCATAAGAGAAGATACAGAAGGGAAGAGGAAGATGCTGAAAAAGTACAAATGGACATGGATGCTGCTCGGGCTCGCACTCATTATGGCTGTGTATCTGATGTGGGGCACCGTATTTGCCAGTAAGGAAAAATTACCCGAGATTCGCGAGATCCAATCCTTTTCCATGGAAAATGTAGATGGCAGTACGGTATCACTAGAGGACACCCAAGGGAAAGTCCGTTTGTTCTACTTTTATTTCACCAGTTGTCCAGATGTCTGCCCTATTACGACGTTTACGTTATCCCAAGTGCAGGATCTGTTGAAAGAGAACGACACCTTCGGTAAAGATGTCTCGTTTGTATCCATTTCATTCGACCCGAAAGTCGATACGAGAGAGAAGATTAAGACGTTTGCGGACCGCTTCCATGCGGATTATTCGGGATGGTACTTCTTGCGAGGGGATATGGACAAAACAAAACAGTTCGCCAGGGATTCATTCCAGATCCTGATTGAAGGGGAGAATAAGGACGATTTTGCCCATATGAATATGATTGGCTTGGTGGATCAGAATAACCAGCTGCGCAAGGTATATAATGCGTTTAATACAGAGGACGTTGTGCCTGCTGTAATTGCCGAGGATATTCGCAATCTGATCAATGAATAACCATCGGATAACTGTAAAGGCTGCCTTCAGGTTGGATATCAACCTAAGGCAGCCTTTTGACATTTCTTTTAAAAGGAAGGATGTTCAGGGTATTGGATGTATGTCTCTAACCCGGCTTTCTCCAGCTGGGCAATGATATACTCATCAGGTGTTCCTTCCACACCCGCATATCCTCGTCGTGTATACATCTGAACTGCATCCGGGAAAGCATCCCGAAGCACACCTCTAATTTTTTTGCCGGAACTGTCATTATCCATAAATAAATAAACTTCATCATATCCGACTTGTTTGCGCAATGTCTCCAGCTTAAGTGAATTAAGGGTTCCAAACGTGCATAAAATGTTGATTTCGGGTCCAACCAGACGTTTCAGTTTGCTTCGATCATTCTTACCTTCCACAATGACATGAATAGGCATGATATTCACCTCTTGTTCGAGAGCTTATGTCGACATTCCCCGGGAAATGTTACAGCGAAAATCGACTGATTATATAAAATGGACTCCTTTTCTTTACACGGATCACTACGTGGACAGAAGTACCTTGGATTTCTAAATTCTTCTTCACATACATCAGGAATTAATTCTGATCAGTAGTGGCCGTTACGGTTACGGATCGTTCCTTCGATCGCTGTTGTCTCCAAATTTCTGATTGATTTTATTTTTTATAGGTTGAAATATGGAGACAAAGGCGAACGCTACCGCTTCTTCAAAATCGATTCCGTCCCCTTCACTACTTCCAATGATCGTCCATACCTAATGATGATATTTAAGAAAAAGTTGAAATCTTGAAGACAGCGCTTATGCCCCCTAGGCCGTTCCGTTCGTGTGTAAAACGGTAGTCCATTTTATATAGTTTAGCTGTAAATGGGGGAATGATGCAAAGCTAATGAAAATACTGGCCTAATTGATGCCATAACGGTAAGGAGACAGAGACTGATCGAAATTTAATTTAATATACTTTTCGGATCGGCGAGGGAAGCTTCGCGTCTGGATGTATAGTATGGAAGCAGCAGCATACCTATCATTAACAAAACAAAGGCGATGAAATAGGGCGATAACCCGACACGGAGTTGTCCGGCTGTGATGGGGCCGATAAATGAGCCGATGGAAGTTGCGATGGATTGCAGCGAGAAAATGCGGCCCAACCTGCTTCCTCCACTCAGACGAATAAATAGGGTTGCCATAGCTGGAAAGATAACGCCTTTGGACATCCCGAGTACAAATAATACGGTAGACAACGGGATTTGCGGAATGGCGGCCATTGCAAAAAAACACAAGGACATCAGCAGCACACCCGCAACCAGACGCAGTTTGGGAGAATATCGGTTGAGAAATAACATGCTCAGTGTGAAGAGAGCTCCAATACTGATAATGGAAAATAACAGGCCGGTTGACATGATGGATGAATGCCCTCCTCCCCGCAGGGGCAGCTCGAAGAAGAGAATCCCTTGAGCACAAGCAATAACCAGAGGCAGGGCAAAGTATCGCCAAGACACCGGCAGGAATGCACTTTTGGCATCTGCTGGTGAAACGTCAGGTTTGGCAGGTTCAGTCACTCTCTCATGCTGCTTGACGATGCCACGAGGCATGGTCATGAAAGCAATCACACCTGTAAGAATGAGCAAGTAACCCAAGCCTGAGAATGTAGCAGAGAATCCCATGGAACCCACAATAATCGCACCGGCTGCGGGAGATACCACAGAAGCGAGGGTATGTACTACCCCGTGTCCTGACATATACTTTCCCTGTTTCACTGGATCACTGGATAACTGTGCAAGCAGGGCAAGACATGCCGGAGACAGGAAGGCCAGTACAAAACCGCTGACGGAACGCAGCGCCAGCAGTTGCCAAGGTGTCTGAACATAGGCTTGCAAGAGCAGGATGATTCCTGCCCCGAGCAGACTGAATACAATGTAGCGGCGACTGCCATGTTTATCGATTTGTGTTCCAGCAATGAGATTGCCAGGAAGATGCGTTAAGGAATAGATACCCATCATCCAGCCAATGAAAGTAGGGGCAGCTCCCAGCGAGATGGCAAAAGGGGTCAGAATGGGATACTGGGCGTGCAGGTCAAATACAGCAAGGAACAAAAAAAGGTATAGCCAGATGGCCGTTTTCACATAAGCCCCTCCTTGTTAAGCGATGCATGTGCAAACTACAGGTCTTGAACGTGTTCCCGTTCGCCAGCAGATCCTTATGGTACTACTTGTACGCCTGGCGGGACGAACTTAGACCGTTTATTTTTAAGGGAGAGGGCTTAGCTGACAGCAGCTTCGGAAATCATGTATAATATTCGGGAGTGTTACAAATGAATTCTAATACGGAAGGTGTAATCATGAACATAGAAGTAATCAAAGAGTTTCTGATGCAGAACTGGTTGGTGATCGTGGTTGCATTGATCATATTGTTCTTTGTTCTGAATGTGGTCAAAACCGTATTGAAATGGTTGATTGCCATCATCATTATTGCGGCTCTACTGATATACAGCGGCATCTCCATTGATCAGATCAAACAAACAGTGACAGACGTACAATCCAGTACGATGGACACATTGAAGAAAGAAGCAACCAGCATGATGCTTAAAGAAGCTTCCAAAGCGACATACGTCAAAGGACAGGATGGAGCGTTCACCATCACAAGTCCCAATGTCGAGATTAAAGGCAGAGCGCAATCGGATAAAGTCGATGTGACCTTCCGCGGCATTTCACTTGGCGAATGGAAACTCGACAATGAAACCATCCGTACGTTTGTCGAACAGGCACAGGAGAACAAAACAGCACCAGCATCGTAGTAAAGGGGGAATCGGTACGTGCTGCAGAATTGGCTGGACAGCCTGAAGGAATTGAATGGCATCACGATTATGCTGCTGCTGATTGTGGCTGCTTCATTTTTGCAGGGTTGGTCCAGAGGGGCTTCGCGTTCAGCAGGCAGACTCTTCGGGTTCCTGATGGATGGCATTATGGCAGTTATTGGTATTCTGTTGTCGATCGGTTTAACGTTATGGCTTGCACCATATGTACAGCAGTGGTTGTCTGAGTATGCTTCAGCCATGCCTAACCGTGAGTTGAACCGGTGGGAACAGATGTATTATACGTTGGTTACGGCGATTGCAGATTTTCCGCTGATGCGGTTCGCTGTATTATTTGTACTGAGTTATGGACTCATCCGATTGGTTCTCGGATTGCTCTCTTCATTTATTTTTAGCAGCAGGCAGGGGTCAGCCGAGGAAAGTGCGCCGAAAGGTATGCTTAGTCGGCTGACGGGTGCAATCATTGGCACAATCATAGGCTCCGTCCGTGGAATGATAGTTATTGCGGTCTTGTTCATGATTGTCAGTCTTTACCCCGGGAGTATGTTCAGCCGATATGTGGAGGCATCTCCCATCTATATGCAAGGGGCCAAATCGGTGATCGAACCTTTGTCTGGTACGTTTATCAAGGACAAGCTCCCTGTATTTACACAGGCTGTGCAGAAGGAACTGGGCGGCATCCTGCAACGCAAATATGAAGTCATTGACCATAATATTCCGACGGACATTGAATCTGCCGCGCGTGAGGTTGTCAAAGGCCAATCGACGGATGAAGCCAAAGCAAGAGCGTTATATGACTGGGTAGGTTCACGTATTCAGTATGACTATGGTAAAGTGGATGACTATGAACAAAAGGGCATATGGCATGAACAGAATCCGCAGAATACATTTGATACACGCAAAGGCGTATGTATTGATTATGCCCGTCTCTATGCTGTGATGGCCCGTTCACAAGGACTCGAAGTCAAAGTCGTTACAGGACTTGGGTATAACGGCCAGGGCGGATATGGTCCCCATGCATGGAATGAAGTGTATTTAAGCGATTCCGAGAGCTGGGTTCCGCTTGACCCGACATGGGCGATCAGTGGAGACTGGTTTAATCCTCCGAATTTTGCCGACACCCATCTAAAGGATCAATCAGCTTAACATTACAACGGACATGGGTCCGGAATATGACGACGTTGCCAGGTTATCATGCCGAAAAGAATCAGTTTGAGCGGTATGCATCAAGTCATGAAAGAGGTAGGATGGATGAAAAAGCATTCCAATGAGAAGGATGAACTTACAGACAAACGGCGATTCAGTTACCGAATGAACGTATTTTTCTTCGCTTCCTTTGTTATCTTTAGCGTTATTATTGTACGTTTGGCATTTTTGCAATTTGTCGAAGGGCCTGAACTTAGTCAGGAAGAAGCAAGTAACATTACGAAGGATGTACCGCTTCCTCCTGTGAGAGGCACGATCTACGATTCTACAGGTGAGGTGAAGTTGGCTTACTCCAAGCCCATTCAGTCTCTATACCTGACGCTGTATAAGAATTATGGGGATGTTGATGGGAAACCGAGTCCTAACATAGGGGAAGTGCAGGATATTGCAACCCGGTTGCATGATGTGTTCGAACAGTACAAGCTGAAGGATTCAGAGTCACTTACAGTGGAGAAAATTATTGAAGAGATGGACTTGAACTCCCGCAAAGCGAACGGTTTTATGCCGCGTCTGATCAAGAGTGATCTGTCCGAGGAAGAAGTTGCTTATTTCCTGCAACATAAGGACGAGTTCAAAGGTATTCAGATCGTCGAGGAGAGTGTACGATTCTACGATCCGGATACGGTAGCGGTTCAGACCATCGGTTATCTGAAGAAGTTCAGAAGTTCGAAGTCCTTGAACAAATACAAAGAGGTGGACGAGGCCAATAAAACGCAAACGGATCCGGGCCTGGTGTATACGGAAAATGAATTTGTAGGCTTTGATGGACTGGAACTGCAATATCAGGATGCTCTCCGCGGCAAAAGCGGATATACATCCGTTGATGTGGATTTGCGTAACTTGCCTGAAGGTGTAGCAGGTTCTACCCCGCCGCAGAAAGGTTACGACCTGATTTCCAGCATTAACAAGAACGTTCAGGTGAAAACGGAACAGGCTATTCTGGATCAGTTGAGTTGGCTTCATCGGAATCCGGTTTCCGGTAAATTGCATCCGAATGCCAAGACAGGATTTGCAGTTGCAATGGAAGTGGATACGGGAAAAATCGTATCTGCGGCCAGTATGCCGGATTATGATACCAACGTATGGAGAACCGGCGGTATAAGCAATGAAGATTACGATAAAATAAAATATATCTATCAAAATGGTACGATCCGAGGCTTTCCGCCAGACGATACAGGCAAGCGGGCTGAGTCTGTAGTCTTGCTCGGATCCACGATCAAACCGCTTAGTGTATTGATTGGTTTGAAAGAAGGTTTCTTCACTACAAATACCGTATATTCGGATAGAGGTTCAACGACCTTTGGTGGAGACAACCGTAGAGTGCAGAACTCATCTGGGCATGTGTATGGTGCAATGTATCCTCGTGATGCGATCCGTCATTCCTCGAACGTGTTCATGATCGACGAGATTGGGAAGAAGCTGTATTCGAAGTATGGTTCAGAGGGTATTGGTGTATGGGATGATTACATGAAGCAGTTTGGGCTTGGCGTGAAGACGGAAGTTGATCTGCCGAATGAATATCCTGGTTATTTGGAATATATCCGAAGTGAAGAGAGCTCCCTCACTAAACTTGTGTATGCCTCCTTTGGTCAGCAAGGAAAATACACAACCATGCAGTTAGCACAGTACACCACGATGCTTGCGAACAAAGGAAAACGGATGGAACCACAATTGGTTAACGAGTTCCGGGATTCGGAAGGCAATGTGGTTAAGAAAGTTAAACCGAAGGTACTCAGCACGGTAGAGTTTAACGACGCCTACTGGAACGAAGTGCAACGAGGCATGGCTACCGAAGTTTCGGCATTTAGCGGCTTCCCTTATGATTTTGCCAGAAAAACAGGTACATCGACGCAACTCGTCGGCGGTAAACTGGTGGATAACGGGGTGTTTATCGCTTACGCACCACGTAATAATCCAAAGCTTGCTGTCGCTGTGGTTATCCCCGAAGGGGGCTTTGGTTCGAGCAGTGCGGCTCCGGTTGCACGTGCGATCTTCGATGCCTATGACGAGGAATTTGGTCTCGATGGTGTACCGAAGAAAGACAAAAATAAAGATTCAGATTCGGAATCAGGCACACAGTGATGTGATGCATTGATTACAGAGAGGACCCTTTGGGTCCTCTTTTTTTGTATTTACTCGGAGAATGGCTCAGTAAGTTAATTAGTTGCATTAATATGTAACCATATGAGCTGTACCGCGTTTATATAAGGGAAGGGTAAACGCGATCGGGATAACGTTGATATGTCAGTGTTTACATTGAAATCGGTAGACTGGTCATTGTACGTTTCTGTTTACGAAAATGTAACCAAAAATTGAAAGACTTGACAGCTAAGCTTTGGTAGACTTGTATTAGATAGGATTAAATAAGGAATTAAACACGTTCACAATACGGATTAAATATTTTATTTTTATAGAGGAACGGGAGAGGCTTAAAACATGTTTAACCGATCGAGGAAGAAACCCATGACTGAGGAAGATACACCCGTCAACAAGCCTTCCACCGCAAGGCTGAATCTGTTTTTTTTCGCGGCATTTGTCATATTCAGTATCCTTATTTTCAGGTTGGCCTTTGTGCAGTTTGTAGAAGGTCCTGAACTGACGTATATGGAAACGAGTCGTAATACCAAAGACATTCCACTCGCACCTGTTCGTGGTCCCATCTATGATGCGACAGGGGAAGTCGCGCTGGCTTATTCCGAACCTGTGCAGTCCCTCTATGTGCTCTTATATGAGGATTATCGGAACGATGAACGCAGGCAGGAAGCAGAGGAACTGGCACATGATCTGGCGGCTGTGTTTAAGCAGTTTAATCCAGGGGACAAAGAGCAGCCGGATGCGGAAGAGATCATCAAACGACTGGATCTGGATTATCAGAAAACGTTCGGGTATGTGCCAAGATTGGTGAAGTCGGATCTATCGACCAAAGAAATTGCCTTTTTCATGGAGAAAAAGGCGGAATATCCAGGCGTGATGGTGCTGGAAGAGAACATACGGAAATATGACCCGGATGGTGTAGCGGTTCAGGTTGTCGGTTACACAAGAGAGTTCAAGCGAGCACCAGATTCCATTGCCAAATATAAAGCCATCCGTGAGGGGGCAAGTACCCAGCGTGATCCTGGTCTTGTGTACCATGAGGAAGAGAAGGTTGGGTTCGATGGGCTGGAGCTGCAATATCAGGAAGAACTTCGTGGACGAAGCGGCTACCAGTCCATTGATATTGATGCACGTAATCTGCCAGATGGAACGATGTTACAAACTCCACCGGAGAAAGGCTATAGTCTGGTCTCCACCATCAACAAGGAAATTCAGATGGCCGCGCAGGAAGCAATAACGGACGAACTGCGCAGACTCCCGAAGGCAATTACGGGATATGCAGTAGCCATGGAAGTGGATACGGGAAATGTGGTGGCCATGGCAAGTATGCCGGATTATGATCCGAATGATTGGGATTATGACAAAATTAAATATGTATTCCGGAACGGAACGACCGAGTCGTTCCCACCGAATGATGACAAGCCTAGTCGGGCGGAATCCGTTGTACTTCTTGGATCAGTAATCAAGCCGCTAAGTGTGCTGATTGGATTAAAAGAGGGATTATTTACAGCAGGAGAGACCTATCACGATCAGGGATATGCGGTTTTGGGGAAAGACGGACGACAAGTGAAGAACTCGCATTCGGCTTATAATGGTTCTATTACGGCGAGAAGAGCGATTGAGAAATCCTCCAATGCCTTCATGATTGATATGGTGGGTAAACGTTTGTTACGTAATTATGGCTCAGAGAAAGGCATCGATGTTTGGCACAAACACATGCAGGAATTTGGCTTGGGTGTGTCCACCGGTGTAGATCTGCCTAATGAATTTCTGGGTAGACTAGAATATAATAATAAAGACGAATCAGCTCTAACACGTTTGGCATTTGCATCGTTTGGACAGCAAGCCAAGTACACCACGATGCAACTCGCCCAATACACGACGATGCTTGCCAATAAAGGCAAACGGATGGAACCACATCTGGTGAAGGAAATCCGTGATGCGGATGGCAATGTAGTGAAGGAAATCAAACCTAAAATACTCAACGAAGTGGATTTTGCCGATGCGCACTGGAATGAAGTTCACAAAGGAATGGTTACCAAAGTAAGTTCATTTGACGGTTTCGCTTACGATTTTGCTCGGAAAACAGGAACGTCAGAGCAGGGGACCGGACCGAACAAGAAAGAGAATGGGGTATTTATCGCCTTTGCACCACGGGATAATCCAAAGCTTGCTGTAGCTGTCGTTGTACCTGAAGGTGGGTTCGGGTCAGTCAGTGCCTCGCCGATTGCACGGAAAATCTTTGATGCATATGATGAAGTGTATGGTCTCGATGGGACGCCAAAAGGGAAAAAAGACGAAGCAAAAGACCAAGAGTAACGCAAACAACATCGCGGGAATTAGCTCTTTTAACATCGTAACCAAAAGGTTCATGAAGTGAATTAAATGTACATTTGGACAGGCAGGGGAAATAATCCCTTGCCTTTTTTTTTGGCTTCGGATAAAATTTGCACAAGGGAAACATTATTAGTCATGATTAAAACTTAATACCTTGTACAACAAAATTAGATGTGGACAATATTTTTAGGAGAGGGAAAGGGGACGGTTGAATTGTTAATGGTGAAGATGAGGAGTATTCAGAGGGGGTTCATTACGCTAGCGGCTCTGGCTCTGGTTGTTGTTCTTGCGGCATGTTCAAGTGATGCAGAGACTGGCAGCGGTGGCAAGCTGCAAGTAACAGCTACAACGGGCATGATTGCGGACGTAGCACGTGAGGTAGGCGGAGCATATGTTGATGTTACCGGGCTCATGGGCCCGGGCGTTGACCCCCACTTGTACAAGGCATCCCAAGGTGATATTCGCAAGCTGGAACAAGCAAAGGTCATTTTCTATAATGGACTGCATCTTGAAGGCAAAATGACAGACATTCTGGAGAAAATGTCCTCAAGCAAGCTGGTTACAGCCGTTACAGAGACCATTCCAGTTGAGGAACTGCACTCAGGCAAAGATACAGGCGGTACGGAATATGACCCACACGTCTGGTTTAACGTCAGCCACTGGATGCATGCGGCAGAGGCCGTGCGCGATACGCTCGTGGAGGCGGATCCGGATCATGCGGAAGAATACAAGGCTCAAGCAGAGGCGTACCTGGCGAAGCTCGAAGACCTAGATACCGAGGTACGTGAGAAGATTCTGGAGATTCCGGAAGCAAGCCGGGTATTAGTTACTGCACATGATGCATTTGGATATTTCGGTCAAGCTTATGGCATGAAAGTGATGGGGCTTCAGGGCATCAGTACAGCAGCTGAATATGGTGCAAAAGATGTTAGTGAACTGAGAGATTACCTCGTGGATAACCAGATCAAAGCCGTTTTTGTTGAATCGAGTGTACCTGCCAAAGCGATGGAAGCCATCATTGCCGGTGCAGCTCAAAAAGGGCATACGGTCAGCATTGGTGGAGAACTGTTCTCGGATGCCATGGGGGCTGAAGGAACAGAAGAAGGCACATACATCGGTATGATTCGCCACAATGTTGAGACGATTGTAGAAGCCCTGAAATAATGAATCCTATGAAGAGAGGAGTTACAGGATTATGAATGATACCATTTTATCGGAACAAACTCCTACGCAACTGAACAACAGCCACTTGCAGGGAACGCAGCCAACATCGGCTCCTCTTAGTGTGAGGGATTTGGCCGTTGCGTATCACAAAAAGCCGGTGCTTAGAAGTGTATCCTTCGATATCCCGGAAGGGCAGCTTATCGGAATTCTCGGACCGAATGGTGCCGGGAAATCGACTCTGATCAAAGCCGTTCTGGGACTGGTACCGAAGATGCATGGTGAGGTACGGATCTTCGGACAATCGTACCGGGAACAACGGCGTCGTATTGGATATGTACCCCAACGGGAATCGGTCGACTGGGATTTCCCTACGCATGCACTCGATGTAGTGATGATGGGACGGTATGGTCATCTGGGCTGGTTCCGTCGTCCGGGGAAAAAGGAGCGGGACCTGGCAGCACACTGCCTGGAGCAAGTCGGCATGGGCGATTACATGTACCGTCAGATCAGTCAGCTGTCTGGTGGACAGCAGCAACGTGTCTTTCTGGCACGGGCACTCGTGCAAGACGCAGATCTGTATTTCATGGATGAGCCGTTTGCAGGTGTGGATGCTACCACGGAGAAAGCGATCATTTCCCTGTTGGAACAGTTGAAGAAACAAGGCAAGACGGTGCTGGTCGTTCACCATGATCTGGCCACAGTCGAGGAATACTTCGACCATGTGCTTTTGCTCAATGGACGACTGGTGGCAGGTGGCCCGACGAGCGAAGTATTTGTACCAGATACACTGCAAGAGACGTACGGAGGCCGGATTGCCATGATCGGAAGCCGGACGGAGAAAGGCCAGGTGTAGTGCATGTGGAACTGGATCGTTGCCATCTTGTCCGACCCCAATACACGTTGGATATTGCTTGGCTGTTTGTTGCTTGGATTCAGTAGTGGAATTATTGGCTCCTTCACCTTCCTTCGTAAGCAGAGTCTGATGGGGGACACCCTTGCTCATGCTGCTCTGCCTGGGATCTGTATTGCATTTATGTTGACGGAAACGAAGTCCGTAGGATTATTCCTGTTCGGTGCTCTGGTGGCAGGTATCGTTGCTACCTTCGGAATTTCGTGGATTACACGCTACTCCCGGATCAAGCAGGATGCGGCGATGGGCATCGTGCTGACCGTATTTTTCGGGATTGGTGTAGTGATGCTTACGCGCATCCAACATGGGGCGAGCGGAAGCCAAAGCGGACTTGATAAATATTTGTTTGGGCAGGCGGCATCCATGGTCATGACGGATGTGTATGTCATGGGTGGTGTATGTCTCGTACTACTGATCGCCTGTCTGGCCTGGTTCAAGGAA
>Ga0209437_100522_pt1 | contig 26795 bp, 28 predicted proteins | sample AraplaL_Cvi_mTSA_FD_184266 | JGI IMG/M metagenome (GOLD analysis project Ga0209437, IMG submission 184266) | Arabidopsis root microbial communities from the University of North Carolina, USA - plate scrape CL_Cvi_mTSA (SPAdes) (version 2) | ecosystem: Host-associated > Plants > Roots > Endosphere...
TCATGTCCGAACCAACTTTGCAAGCTCTTTTTTTAAGTTTCTTTCGAAGCTTATTTCATTCGCTTGCCGCACCGTGTAAACTGTGTTTTCTTGGCCGGAATTAGAATATACCATGTGCAGTTTTACATTGCAAGTCTTTTTTGAAAATGATAATTTTCCGTATCATCGGCACAATATGTAATCTGATGCTCCTGTACTATAGAAATGACACTCAGCATCCTTTTAGGCTGCTTCTAATATACTTATCCATTAAACATAACCAGGGAAGCCACTTTCACTGCGATTGTAGTGAACAATTGATTGTGACCAGCCCTGGTTTTCGGAGATCTCAGCTTTCTTTCCTTCTATATAAATAAGAAATTCATATCTTAGGCACTGCTTACACACCACGCTTCACTTCTCAGTACCTATAATATGCGCTTACCAAGCAGAGAAGCGATCAGTTCCACACCAAGTCGTGCCGTATGTCTATTATGATCAAACAACGGATTCACTTCCACCAATTCCATGGACGTAACTTGATTGGTGGAAGCAAGTATCTCCAGTGCGTAATGTGCCTCTCGGTAATTCAAACCACCCGGTACTGGGGTGCCTACACCCGGGGCTTCCCGTGGATCCAGACAATCCATGTCAAAGCTGACATGAATACCATCTGTCCCCTTCCCCACTGTAGCTATCGCTTGTTCAATAACCTGTTGTATTCCCATACGGTCAATATCATGCATCGTAAATGCTTGGATTCCCAATCCTTTAATCTGCTCTTTCTCATACTCATCCAGATCACGTAGACCAATATAGACCAATTTGGACGGATCAATAAACGCGCCTGCTCCAACAATGTGCGACAGATTGTATGCAGTATGCCCTAAGGAAGCAGCCACACTCATCCCATGCATATTACCGGACAAGCTGCGTTCTTCCGTATTCAAGTCTGCATGTGCATCAAACCAGATCACACCCAAATTGGAATAGTGGGCTGTTAATCCGGCCAAAGTGCCAATCGCCACACTATGATCTCCACCAAGTACAAGGGGAAAGCCCCCCTCTTCTACCGCAGTCGATACTTCATGACACACCTTCTCACTAACCTGACGTACCTCATTCAAGTGTTTTACACGATTCCGCTCAGTAGGGGCAGCCGGTTCAGAAGGACAATCTACCCGCACTTCTTTGGAAAGCACTAGCCCAAGACTCGCAATCTCCCGCTTCAGTCCAGCTGTAATCAATTCATCCGGCCCCAACTCCGCGCCACCTCTTGCTCCCCCGAGTCCAAAAGGAACTTTAATGATGGTCACATTGCGCCGTGCAGTTATTTGATCCATATTAACCGTATTAATAGAAGTATCTTTTATGCCACCATGGACATCAATATCATTTTTCATGTAGGTCAGCTCCTTCATTATTGATCAGAACCTGCTCAATTCTCTCCATTGCCCATTCAATCTCGGACTCTTTAATCGTCAGCGGTGGAGCAAATCGAATGGTCGTTTCATGGGTTTCTTTACACAGTAAACCAGCAGACATCAATCGCTCACAATAAGGACGCGCTGATTCATGCAGTTCAACACCAATAAATAAACCCTTTCCCCGAATGTCCCGGATAGCCGAACTGCGAATATCACGAAGCTTTTTCATAAAATAGTTCCCCAGACGCTCCGATCGCTCCGCAAGCTTCTCATCTTCAAGAACGTTCAGTGCCGCTATAGCCACGGCGCAGGCGAGTGGGTTCCCCCCAAACGTTGAGCCATGAGAGCCCGGTTCAAACAAATCCAGTATCTCCGCATCAGCAGCGATAGCCGAGATTGGCATGACTCCTCCCCCCAGCGCTTTGCCCATAATCCAGATGTCTGGTTCAACCCCTTCCCAGTCGGAAGCAAAACGTCGCCCCGTTCTTCCAAATCCGGTCTGGATCTCATCAGCTACGGTCAACACCTTCTGGCTCTTACACAGAGCAAAGGCTTCAGCCAAATATCCATCAGGCGGGATAACAATTCCAGCTTCCCCCTGAATAGGCTCTACAAGAAAACCAGCCGTATTTGGCGTAATGGCTTTTTCCAGCGCTTCAATATCTCCATAGGGAATAATCCGGAATCCAGGTGTGAACGGTCCAAAATCTTTTTTATACTCCGCTGAAGAAGAAAATGACGTAACCGTCAGGGTTCTCCCATGAAAGTTACCAGAGCATACGATAATTTCGGCTTGATTCTCCGGTACACCTTTGCAACGATAAGCCCATCTACGTACCGCCTTTACCGCAGTCTCCACCGCTTCCGCTCCTGTATTCATGGCAAGAATCTTGGATTTCCCCGTGAATTGTGAGAGTTTCTGATAAAAAAGAGAAGCTGAGCTGCTGTGGAATGCCCGTGATGTCAGCGTAACCTGATCTGCCTGATCCTTGAGCGCCTGTATGATTACAGGATGTCTGTGACCATGATTCAATGCAGAGTATGCACTTAACATATCCATATAACGACGGCCTTCAGGGTCTTCCACCCATACCCCTTCCGCCTGTTCAATCACAATAGGGAGCGGATGATAATTAGGTGCAGCGTAACGCTCCGACCAATCCATTAACATTTTGGAATCTGACATACACACCCAACACCTTTCCAAAATATTGTATACAAAATACAATATCAATGTATGCAATACCACAGCCATTTACGACTACATCCCGCGATTTCCACAGTAGCCTACTCCCAACCTTTCTTCGAACCGAATCCTTTATCAATAGTTATCGAGAAGTAGACAGTCTACGTTCCAACCAAGAGAGCAAGTTGGCCAGTGTAAATGTGATTATAAAGTAGAGGCCAGCGGCAACAAGCAGCGGAGCAAGAGGCTGGAACGTAACACCTTGAATCGTTCTGGCCGTGTATATAATTTCGGCTATGCCGATCATGGAAACAAGCGAAGAATCTTTAATGATAATAATGAATTCATTACCGATAGCTGGAAGCATGTTACGAAAGGCCTGTGGAAGTATAATATAGCGAAGTGTCATACCATGCGTCATGCCAAGGGAGCGCGAAGCCTCTGTCTGCCCTTTATCAATCGCTTGAATCCCGGCCCTGAACACCTCAGCCATATAAGCCGAGCTATTCATCGTCAGAGCTACCACCCCCGACATAAATGCCGGCAAGTTCACACCTACAACCGTCAGACCATAATGAATAATAAGAATCTGTACCAGCATTGGCGTTCCTCGAATGAGCTCAATATACGCCGAAGCGACCAATTTAATTGGCCATATTCGGGATATACGCATTAATGCCATGAACACACCAAGTAACGTCCCAAACAGAACACCGAAGAAGGAAAGTTCTAGCGTAACCCACGCGCTTTGTGCATAATCCTGCCAATGTTCTAATAGAAAGGAAAAATCTAAATTCACGGCATACCCCTCACTCGTCCGGTTTATTCACCCAGCATCTCATTCGCTTCAACAACGAAACGTTCAATATCTCCATTCGTTTTGAGCTTTTCCAATGTAGTGTTGATCTGATCCAACAGCTCCTGATTACCTTTCTTCACTGCGATGGCCGAACCACCCTCATCTTCAGCTTGTTCAATCTCCACACCCGCAACAACAAGCCCCTTCTGGTTCTTCACATACTGCTCAGCCACCGGCTTCTCCAAAATGAGCGCATCTACGCGCCCCGTCTGCAACTCCAGGATCAGTTCAGGTATTTTAGCCAGAGAAGTGAGCTTCGCCCCTTCTATTTCCTGAGCAATCCCTTCCTGAATGGAACTCTTCTGTACGCCAACCTGCTTATCCGATAGATCATCCACTGACTCTAATGCCGCATCTTCCCCTTCTCTAACAAGTACAGCCTGCTCTGCATAATAGTAGATATCCGTAAAATCAACATTCTTCTTTCGTTCTTCGGTAGGGGTTAAGCCCGATATTACAAAATCAACCTTATCTGTACCCAGGGCCATAAGAAGGCCATCAAAGTCCATGTCCTCAATCTTCAGCTCGGCCCCCAGATCAGCCGCAATTGCTTTGGCAATCTCGATGTCAAAACCTACGATAGTATCTTTACCATCAATTTTCTTATGAAACTCATAGGGTGCATAGTCCGCACTGGTCCCAAGTACAATTACTTTCTTTTCCGCAGAACTACTTCCAGAAGACGATGTAGCATCTGATCCGTTCCCTGTCGTTTTTTCCTGACCACATGCGGACATGATTACAACCACTAACAGCAGAATCATTGGCAACAATACTTTTCTCACACAGCATACCCCTATTCTTTTTTGGACTTAGTAGCATAAAGATAAATTTGTATACAATATACATAAGACAATATATGGACTTATATGTAAGTAATACTAACAAACATTCTGAGTTATCACAATCATTTTTTAAACAATTATACGCTTATATTCCATAAAATGTGATATATATAACACAACACTCACATTGACTTGAGCAGGAAGTTTGCTTGCCCAACTTCCCCCTCGGTGTTAAGATGATAAAAACTTGAAACTCCTGAACGGCGCACGCAGTACCGCCTCACACCCATCTAATTATTCACTATACATAGAAAGGAGGATTCGGTATGGAGGTACCCAAATACCGGTCCTTGAAAGATCACGTATACGATTACATTGCCCAGAAGATTCAGGACGGGACGCTACTTCCCAACCAGAAGATCAACGAGGCTGAAATATGCAAAAAACTGGACATCAGTCGCACGCCTACTCGGGAGGCCCTTTTCCAGCTGGCTTCAGACAATCTGCTGCAATACATCCCACGCAGGGGATTTATTGTCACTCCTTTTGATGCGGGCAAAAAATTGGAGTTCTCCCAAGCGATTGGTGTGCTGGAGGCACTTGCTGCTACTCTCGCAGCAGACCATCTCAGGCCATCTGAACTTTTGGAAATGGAAACTCTCGTTGTCCGAATGGACGAAGATATCAGCCAGCTTGATCTTGCTGCCTACAACAAGAACCAATATCAGTTCCATAACCTGTACATTCAGCGATGTGGTAACGCCACAGTAATCGAGATGTTAAACACATTGAAGAACAGCTTCATCCGACAGTCGTATGTTAGTGATAACAAGCCCAAGCTATCTGAGGTACTGCTTGAAGTCAATGAAGAGCACCGACAAATTTTAAGTGCTTTTCGAGCCAAGGATAAGAACCAACTGGAATCCTTGCTCAAACACCACTGGCGGATTATTGACAACGATATGCTGTAGTACGTTCTATCAAAACAAACCAAAGGCAACCCACCTATAATGTGAGTTGCCTTTTTCCTATTTTTCCTTTTTGGCCTCCAGTGGTGCCCTTGCTTCAAAAACAGCATACCCCAACTTTTTGCCGTATTTCGCGAGCAACCGATCATTGGTCTGACTCATTCGCTGCATACGTTCATCCTCAAACCAATTCATGTCGATCTCACGATGCGGATCATGATCAACGCCCCATTTTCCTATAGATCGTGAATGTTCTTTGACTTCTACCTTGGTGAAGCCACAATGTTTTAGGCGTTTTCTCCATGCCGTCGCCGTTACCAGGGTTCGTATACCGTAGAATTGTTTTAGTCTGCGATACATCAATTCGGTCTTCTGGCCGGATAAAACCATCTCCCGATCCACCAAAAGTCCACCGGGCTTCAACACTCTTCTATACTCATTAAGTGCACTCCGCCATGGTGTGAAGATCGTAACCGACTCCACGAACACCATATCAAAATCATTTTCCAGAAAAGGCAACGATGCTACATCAGCCTGAACAAATCGGACATCCACCCCTTCTCGTCTTGCTCGCCGAACTGCCTTATCCAACATATTGCGATGAAGATCAATGGCTGTTACTTGATATCCACTTTTAGCCAGGTAACAGGCCGTCCTCCCGGTGCCACATCCTATCTCAAGGATACGACTACCCGCAGGCAGAGATAAGCTATCCAATAACTTCAGTGTTGCCAAAAACCCTCCGGGGTGGGCACTTCCCTCCCCTAAACGAGCCAGCATGTCATGATAATCCACGCGACATCCCCTCCTCACTCCTCCCAGTGTATGGAACAGATTCAAAAACGGCTCCTCCCTATTCGATTTTCCGGGTACTCGTCCATACCAAATCCTCTTCTCTTTACTATGATATACAAACCGTTGAATTCAAGCGGCAACCGCATCTAATGAGGAGGATATGCATGTACAGAATTAATCCGGTATGTGAAGAAACGGTTTCTCCGCACGTTGGACGTTCCGTTTGTCTTGTTATGAAAGACGGTAAGCATATGTATGGTACACTTAGTCAATGTCGTGATGGGAAAGTTTATTTGAACGGATGTTTCGAGGGGCCAAGGCTGTGTTCAGTCAAATCCAAACAGCAGCTGGTAAAAAGCAGCAAGAAAAACGCTGTTGCATCAAAGAAAGTTAAATCTTCGGCCTACGGTCCATATGGATATGGAGGATACGGTGGAGGTTACGGCTACGGAGCAGGAATCGATCTGGCTCTGGTAGCAACATTATTTCTACTGCCATTCCTGTTCATCTAAACTCAAGCTGGACGTGGTACAATTGTAGTCACAACAAAGACCCTTTTTGCGTATAGCGAAAAGGGTCTTTATCTTTTCATACGATTCCCATCAATTAAAGTATACTTTCTGTAAAAAAAGATACAAAAAAAGGCATTCGCTAAAACGAATGCCGGGAACTTCATATTTAATACCCTTACCTTCGCACAGGGTGTCTGTTTGATCTTAAAAAAAAACACCTCGTTAGAGGCGGGTAAGCTATGTTAAATCCGATTTCCTTTAGGCATCGTTTTCAGATTACTATTCGAATTCTCAAGCAATGGTAGCATCCTAGTCGTGCTGACCATCTCAGAAGCACATATCGGACAAGTAGGTACGTTATCAAACGCAAAATTGTCCCGCATCCATCCTTTGCACGTATCACTCGTACATTCCCAGATTGCCGCATCAGCTTGTGGAATCTCTTCCAACGGTTTTTTGCGATTATACATGACTTCTACCCCCTTTGTTATGGAAAAACATCTAACCGACGTTATTTCACAGAAGCCTACACTTAGCGGAAGTTTTACGTACCACCGAACTTCTGTCTCGACAACTATTGGGTCGACTTTTATATAACTAATCAAAAAAAAGAAGCTGCCTTTACCATTATAACATGTTAAAGGCAGCTATGCTTTAATTACAGTTTTACAACTTCTTCTGCTTGAGGACCACGGTTTCCTTGTACAATTTTAAATTGCACGCGTTGACCTTCGTCCAGCGTTTTGAAGCCTTCGCCTGTAATAGCGCTGAAGTGTACGAATACATCTTCTCCGCCTTCAACTTCGATGAAACCGAAGCCTTTATCAGCGTTGAACCATTTTACTGTTCCGTTTTGCATGTGAATTACACCTCCAAATAAAGATTAACATGTTCCTTTGTTCTTTGCAGCAAGCAAATAAAAATTCACACATTGAAAAAGGTACCAGTCATAAACCTATAAGTGATCGCCCTTTACAATATATGAATTAGGTTTTCCACTCTCTACAACTTGTTTTTATTATAACTCCAATTCAGCCAAAAAGCAAATCTTTGTATTTTCTTTTCAAACAGCTTTGGAAATACATGTTATTAACTCGCGTGGGGACAGGGTTTATCACGCTTATGTGCCTGGTCGCTTGTGTACGGTCTTATGAAAGGATATGCAGATCTAATCCATCTTATACATTTTTTATATAATATTTTGACATGCATATCCAACACAACCAATGAATCATCTCACTACAGTTTAACACATTATGTCCATGCCCACATAAATGCATCCCGATCCCAGGCGATCTGCCCACGATGAAGCTTACGGAAAGCTTTCTTCACTTCCTTGGACAATGATGTATTACCGTTCTCGTTCACAAAAACAAACTCTTCGCCAAAATGGGTCTTCACATATTCTATGGCAGCTTCCTGATGAAGTGTTCCTGTGAATTTAATCTCCTGTACCATCCATTCTGCTACGTCTTGTGCTGTCTTCTCCACTATATCACCTACTGTCTGAACCTAATGTACGGATAGGCAGACCGCGTATCATGAACATATCTGTCTTCCCGCCAGACTGAAGTATACCATGATCCCACTGCTGACGGGAAACTGTAAGATAACTACTTCCAAGCGACACCCTTAATGAACAAATGTATTGTTATTGTCCTGCTCACTTGCATGGGAAGGAATAATCGAATTGGTTCGATTGCTCCACACTAACCAGGTACAGTATACAATCAGTACTACCAGTATAAAAAGATCGTAGGGAAGTGTTCCTGTGTCCTCCAGATCATTCCCGAGGAATTGAATCAGATTATGTATGAAATGAAACAAAATAAGCGGTACGATATTTCCGTTCTTCAGCATTAATAATGCTAGTGCCGCTCCCAGTAGCAGCGCATAGACCAATTGCATAATCGTATCCGTCATATTTTGACCAGACAATGCATTTAGCAGATGTGTAATTGAAAACAAGATGCTGGAGGTCACGACTGCGGCCACTGCACTTTTTTGAAGCAATGTTTTGAAAATAAGTCCTCGGTAGATCGTTTCCTCAACAAAAGCTACGAGCAAGGTAAAGTAGATGAAAAAGACAACCCGTGACAAGCTTAGCTCCCCAAATCCTTTTAAGGCAAGTGTACCCAGTACAAGGAGTAGTGGAATATAATACTTTGCGTGGCCAGCCGGGATACTTCGCAAGGATCGAAATCCGGTCTCTCTCCACTTGCGCCTGAACGTCAGATAGATCATCAGAACAATTACGATGGGTGTAAAGGAAATAAGTACAGGGGAAGTGTAGTCCAATTGTTTTATCGTCGCTATGGCTCCTGCCGCAAATACGGCTAACAAGAGAAGTAGCTCAATAATCACGACGGTGAGCACAGGTTTGCGCTCAGAAAAGGAATGTTTTGGCTTGGGTTGCGGATTAACCATACATTTGCCTACCTCATTTCGTTTACTTTTTTCGTTGTCATATGAATTTATATGCCAATATAGTTGTATCACATCCCCAGTACAATGAATATCCCTATTATGGATAAAACTATAAAAGTAACAAAAAAGAGACTTATCCTGACTGCATTTCCCCTAAAATCAGGTATGGCTTATACCTTCATCTGTCCATTATAGTATTACAAGAGTTTAAAGCTGCAGGGGTGCGGCGACTCTTCAACGTCATATATCTATAAGTATGAATTAACGATAATTTCACAATGCATAATGAAATCAGGGGGATACTATGAAAGCATTCTTTCAGCGCTGGGGGCATTTACTGGCTATTCTGTGCATACCGCTCCAAGGCTCCATTTACGTATTTCTAGGCAGCAACACGGGAAGTGATGTATTCTACAATTATGCTTGGATTGACACACAGATTCCTTTTGTCAAAGAATTTATTTATCCGTACATTAGCTGGATGCCCATTCTGTATCTTGGATTTCTCTATCTGGGTCTGACAAACAAGTCGCTATTCTGGCGTACGTTGATTACCTATAATATTGGTGTGATGGCTGCCAATGTCTGCTTTGCGGTGTTCCCTACCCATGTCCCACGCCCCGAAATCGGCGGAACTGATCTGAGCAGCGTGTTAGTACAGTTTATCTATTCCAATGATGCGCCCTTCAATTGTTTCCCAAGTATTCACGTTCTGACCAGCTACTTGCTGTTTATTGTGATTAACAGACACTTGAACTTTAAACCTTTGGCACGCATCTCTTGGTCAGTATGGCTGTGGTTGATTATTGCTTCGACGGTGTTTGTCAAACAGCATTCCTTGCTGGACATCGCCGGAGGCATTTTGTTTGCGGAGGCTGCGTATTGGACTGTACATGTGTTTGCTCTTCGTTTGGGGCAGGCGCGAAAAAAAAGCAAGCAACCACTCACAGCTTCGAATCCAAGCAGTCATGTATAGCTGCATTTATATAGGTAACAGGTGGGATGTTTTTGATCCTGTTATACAGCAAAAGAGGGCCTAAGCCCTCTTTTTTTGTGCTCATTTAATTAAACCTACTTATATAGAAGAACTTATTAGGGTTGGGCTATGCGTTTCATACTATAGGCGGGCGTTCATGGAGCAGATCGGATGGCGGACTTCCCGTTATACGCTTAAATATGCGGTAAAAATAAGACAGATCCCGGTAGCCGAGAAATTCGGCAATTTCCTGGATGGAGAGTTGTGACTCCGTGAGCAGATATATGGCTCGTTTCATCCGTTGATCATGGACATACTGACTGATGGTCTGATTCGTCATGCTTTTGAATAATGCAGCAGCATAATTGGGAGTCTTATTGATCTCGTCCCCGAGTTCTTCCTTCGTTACTTTCTCCCGATAATGCCGCTCAATATATCGCTTCATCCGTTCAACATGATTATGCCTCTCCGGCGGAATGACTCCCCGATCTAACTCCCTGTTCATATAAATCAACACTTCCATCAATAAGGCTTGGCTCATCATGACATAATAAGACGGACGCTCCTGCCATTGTTGATAAATAGCGCTCATGCGTTGATGGATCAGTTCGTAACATCCAGGTTTATGGCGCAAAGCTTCATACCGTTCGAGCGCAGGCAGAGTTTCTGTATGATTTCGTTGCAATTGAATTACAATCTGTGTGTGCGTTACTGTTGGAATACTCTTGCCGTAATATGGGACACCACCTGGAATGAGGAGCAATTCCCCCTTTTCCATGATCTGTTTATCACCGTTCACCCAATATACACATTTTCCATAAGTAACCAAGCTAAGCCGCCAAGTTTGTTGAGATTGCACAGCTTCTTCGTACCAACCAACACCGTTAATATGTCGTACTTCAAGTGGAGTGAACATAACACACCTCATTATCGGACTATACTCTAATCATTGTACTATAGTTCATACCCTGATTCGACAGAAAACGCTACAATACACATATAAGCTTAAATATGAGGAGGAAATTAGCATGTTAAAAACAAAAATTATTTGTACCATGGGACCTGCTTGTGACTCAATCGAATTGTTGAAAGTAATGATTCAGGAAGGTATGACTGTTGCTCGTCTGAACATGGCTCATGGCGAACTGGAAGATCACGTTACACGGATTAACAATATCCGCAAAGCAGCTTCCGAACTGAACACCTATGTACCGATCATGATGGACATCAAAGGGCCGGAAGTACGTATCGGCAAACTGAAAGAAGCATCCTGCCATCTGCAAGCGGGTAAAGAGCTGATCCTGACTACCGAAGAAATTCTCGGTGACGCTGAGCGTATCTCGGTAAACTATCCAGAACTGAACCTCGTTGTGAAACCTGGCGATCGTATCCTCATCGATGATGGCCTTGTGGATCTGACTGTACTGTCTGTGGAAGGATCCGATATCCATTGTAAAATCATCAGTGGCGGCATTCTGAAACCACGCAAAGGGGTTAACTTGCCAGGAATCAAAACGACATTGCCAGGTGTAACCGAGCGTGACGTTATGCACATCGGATTCGGGATCGAAAACGATATCGAAATTATCGCAGCATCCTTTGTTCGTAAAGGTGATGACATCCGTGAAATCCGCAGCATTCTGAAAGAACGCGGTGTAGATCACGTACAAATCATCTCCAAAATCGAAAACCAGGAAGGTATGACCAACCTGGACGATATTATTGAAGCATCTGACGGTATCATGGTAGCTCGTGGAGATCTCGGGGTTGAAGTTCCGATCGAAGACGTACCAATGATGCAAAAAGAAATGATCGATAAATGTAACCGCGCTGGTAAACCGGTTATCGTAGCTACACATATGCTGGAGTCCATGCAAGTAAACCCACGCCCTACTCGTTCCGAAGTAAGTGACGTAGCTAACGCTGTACTTCAAGGTGCAGACGTTGTGATGTTGTCCGGTGAATCGGCTGCTGGTAAATATCCGGTACAATCCGTGCGTACGATGGCTGCGGTTGCTCGCCGTGCTGAAACAATGATCGATTACAAAGAGCAATTCGCACAAAAATCGGCTCAACAGATCGCTGATATTACTGAAGTTATCAGTCAGGGCGCTGTAAGTTCTTCCCTCGTACTGAATGCAAAAGCAATCATCACTTCGACTGAGAGTGGATTCACAGCACGCATGATCTCCAAGTATCGTCCAAAAGCGCCAATCATCGCAGTTACACAACATGAAGAAGTATTGGCCAAAATCTGCCTGCTCTCCGGTGTCATTCCGGTTATGGGCGACAAAGTAACCACAACAGATGAAATGTTCGAATCCGCTACTCGTAACGCAATCAAAACCGGTTACATCGAAAAAGGCGACATCATTGTATTGTCCGCAGGTGTCCCTATCGGTCAATCGGGTAATACAAACCTGATCAAAGTTCAACAAGTCTAATTCAATAGCTGAAACTGAAGCTATAGAATTAGCTATATATAGAAATATAAAAAACCACCGAGAGCAGAAATGCATCCCGGTGGTTTTTTTTGTTAGATGATTTGTGCAATGATCGGAAAGTGGAAACAAATGACTTCGGAATTATAGATTCCGCGAGTAATCAACCAGATCCTGTGACATGGTGTTGATCTCATCCATTGATGCATTCACCTGCTGTGTCAGGGCAGCCTGATTTTGCGTTAACGTGGACATATTACCGATATGTTCAAGAATCTGATCAATCAGTGTTTTCATCGTCTGCATGCTATCTTCGATATTTACTGTGGCCTCTGAACTGTGATCAGCCAATTTCCGAACTTCACCTGCAACGACGCCAAACCCCAGTCCCAGCTCTCCCGCTCGTGCAGCTTCAATTGCTGCATTCAACCCCAGCAGATTGGTCTGACTGGCAATCTCTCGAATAAACACGGTGATATTCTTCGTATCATCTGCACTGCTTTTCACTTGAATGGCTGCATCGGCAGACAACTCCTGTGCAGTAACCAGATCCTGTGCCTGATCGGTAATCGAGTTGATTCCACGTACCATCTCGCCAATAGACTCGGATAATTGTTTGGTTTTCAGATTCATAGCTTCCACGATCTGTTCCTTATTCTTCTCATGGGTTACATCACGAATGGTTCCAGCTACGCGGAGCGGTACTCCATCCTGATCCCTAATGGTCTCCCCACCCGCGTGATACCATCGGTACTCCCCGTCTTTGCGCTGGAGACGATAATCCAGATCATACGGTGTACGACCACTGTAATCGTTCATATGTCTGGCGAATTCGTTGATCGTGCGATCATGGTCTTCCGGATGAAGTCGGCTGCTCCAGCTGCTGAACACATTCGGGAAGTCCTGCTCGTCTTTAAACCCTAATTCTCTACGGAACTGGGGTGACCACCAGAATTCGTTATTCGGATTCACCACATCTCCTGCCACAACGGTCATATCCCACGGTGCCTCCACCAAGGCGCGGTTAACAAGATCATATCGGGTGACGAGTGCTTCCAGCTCATCCGACTTGCTCTTGTCCTCATGAATATCGAACATGATGCCCAGAAGTTTGATCGGAACTCCAGCCTGATTTCGGATGACATGTCCAAGGCATCGGAACCAGCGAATCTCTCCGCTTTTTGTAATCATACGGCTGATAACGTTATACGCAGTCGTTGCTCCAGTGTCATTCACATGGTTCATTATCTCTTGCACCAGCTGAGGTCTGTCATCCGGATATACCGACTTGGCCCAGCTTGCAAATGTATCGGGATAATCCTTGGCATTATGGAATCCTAACATTTGGCGGAATTCATTGGAAAACGAGACTTTATTATTGCTATCCAGTGGATCACCGGCAACAATTTCAGATTCCCATAATCCTACATTCATTGCCTGATTCAGCATTCTAAGACGCATTTCCACGGCTTCGTTTTGTGCTTTCATCATATGTACTGCTTTTTTGATGTTACTAGCTATTTCATCATTTTCCGGAAATTCAATGCCATCTTCAATCCATGCGTTATAATCGCCCTTTTCTGCATTTGCTACGAGTTTACGACTATACTCCAGTAACTTTTGATGTGCATCTATACGAATTGGTTTGGTAGATTCAGTACGTTTACGAAACATGTTCATTTCTCCTCTTAGGTCATATGATATATATTTCGACATTATAAGACATTAAATGTAGAGCAATAGTCTTAAATTTGTATAAAAAAACAAGAACCAATACTGAATCAGCACCGGTTCTTATATTAGATTGCTTTTATTTTTTTATGATAATTAATCTCACATGATGTCTCATACCAGCTACCAGCCAAAATTCAATGTTTTCCCCGTTTCCACCCATGTTTTGATGCTGCTTAGAATCATCCACCAGCTGCTCTGTGCATTCGCAAAGGAAGGATGGTTATCTGTAAATTGATCATTAATCAGTGTCAGCTTCGTACACTCCCCCACAGTCTCCAACTGGAAGACCACCCTGGATTGAAGCTCGGCATGATTGGCATGGTACGACGGTCCAGGATGCTCTTGATAACTAAGTCTGGACAGTGGTTCAAATTCCAAGATATCTCCGTACACATGTACAGTCTCCGCACCATCATTACCCGGCCCTACATAAGCAAATGGCTGACCTGGTTGGAAATTAGTGCGAAGTTCACTACCGAAAAAGCTGTTCCGTGTGCCGTCTGGTGATATTAGAGCATTCCACACATCTTCAAGTCCTGCATTGATATAGAATTCATATTTCAGTTCCATGGACTCACTCCCTTTAAGTATTGGACACGCGATCTACCCACCTCGCACTCCTATCCTACCGTTATACCCCAAAGGCCGTATTGTAAAAACGCGACAACAGGTCATATCGATAAAGATATTTATCACTCATGGAATTTTTATATCATTACTAAAACGGGTTTCGCCCATATATAGTCCTTTTCCAGAAGATCAGATATACTAAACTGGAATGGCTCTATCGCCTCCTCAGTCAACCTTCAAGATGGCGCAGGCAACTCATTTTACCCCGTTTTGCAGTGCGGGCATTGTTGTTCCGAGAACCTAAATAATGTGAGATGAGCAGGAGGAATGATTCGGATGAAACAGGTAGAACAAGGAGACAGACCAAGTATGGGCCTGCTGAATCTGAATGAAGGTGATCATAAGTATCAACTGACACGCCATGCTCCTTCCGAAGCACTTCGCCCTTTTGTTAAACATTACTGGATCGTATCCTGGGATCTGACAGGACTTGAACCATATCCCCAACATGTCGTGCCTAACCCCTGTGTCAATCTGGTTGTGGAACGGAACAATACGTTTTTCTTCGGTCCATCGGGACGTAAATTCTCCTATCTTGTGAGTGGGAAAGGTCGTGTATTTGGCGTGAAATTCAAGCCAGGGGGCTTTTATCCCTTCCTCCAGGTTCCTGTCTCATCCTTGTACGGACAGCCAATGAATGTATCCAATATTCTTGACGTCACGGCGGAATCCTTGGAAGACCGGCTTCTTGGGGCGGGGGATGATGCGGATAAAACCAGTTACATTGATCAGCTATTATGTACACACCTTCCTGCTGAAGATGCTCAAGCAAGAATGGTTAACGATATTGTGCAACAGATTGAACAGAACCGGGAGATGCTGAGAGTAGATGACCTCTCTTCCTATTGGAATATGCATACCCGAAAGCTTCAACGCCTGTTCAATCAGTATGTGGGCATCGGACCCAAAACCGTAATTAAGTTGTATCGTCTGCAAAATGCTGCGGAATTGATGGACCGCGGTCTTCACTGTGACCTGATTAAGCTATCCCAGGACCTTGGATATCATGACCAATCCCATTTCATCCGAGATTTCAAATCTATTAGTGGCAGTACACCAGAGGAGTACTACCACTCTAGACATCCGAATGGTGAGCGCCGGGGCCTGATCAAATAGAACCTGTCCTGAACATCAGGACAGGCGAATGACCTCTATGGTGTCCCCCGTATGGATTACACCTTCCCGCTCAACCGAGCACACAATCCCACGTTTTTTGCGAGCCGCAGGCACGAATTTTTTACGCAAACCGTCCTGTTTGTAGAATTGTTCAATCATTTTCCCCGGATGTACACAGGGGAGGTTCTCCCCTTCACATATTAACCCTGCCCCGTTCGGAAATAAAAGCCGCGTTCCAGCAGGCAGTTCCGTCAATCGATCAATGCCACGGACCAGTATGTTGGCACCCAGCCACTCTGGACGCACTTCAGGAATGTTCATTTTCTCTGCAATAAGAGCACATTCTTCTTCGGACACAATACTGATCTGGCGGCGATTCGCAATGGGTGTACCGCGCTTGTAGATTTTCTGACGTGAGTCCGCTGGACGAAGCAGACCATAATGACGGTCACCCGGAATTCCCGCAAGCTCAATATCGATAAAGGGGACAACTCGGGTCAAAAATGTGGATGGATCATCAGCCAGCAAGACAAATTGAACCGTTCCCATAGTAATCTCCTCCCTTTCCTCAGCAATATCACTTTCTTTATTGTTCATTATTACCCAGTGAATGGATTGCCGACAATCGGCGTATGCTTACCTTTGTACAAATCTTTATTTTTAACATTATAACTCAATTGGAAAATGATACGCATTTTAAATAATACACAATTAAATTGTTATAAATTAATTTTACTCTTTCCGTTCTCGTTGCAAACATTTATACTAGGATGGACAAGTAAATAAATTACATATCAGAAAGCAAGGTGTTTCCATTGATTAGCATCATTTTTGTAGCTCTTGTAGCTGTCGAACACTTCTATATCATGGTGATGGAGATGTTCATGTGGACTCGTCCACGCACAATGAAAACCTTTAATCTCACGCCGGAATTCGCCAAATCCACCAAATCTCTCGCGGCCAATCAAGGCCTTTACAATGGATTTCTTGCGGCAGGTCTGATCTGGGGACTCGTATATCCGGATGCTGCAGTTGGACAGCATATTCAGATTTTCTTCCTGGCGTGTGTGATTATCGCGGCTCTGTATGGAGGAGCAACTTCCTCACGGTCAATCATCATCAAACAAGGATTGCCTGCGATCATTGCATTGTTGCTGGTCCTGTTCCTGTAATTTCCTGTCGATAGGTGCAATGCTGCGATTCATCTTAACTCCGTTATGGTAAGGTAGTGAATAGATAGCAGTGTACAATGACCAGAATCAATCTGGGATCGGAAGGAGAACATGTCATGGGATTGTTTGATAAGCTTCGGCGACGCAAAAAGGAAAAGGTGCCTGCAAGTGGTGCTGTCGAATCCACGAATTACAGTGAGACCATCGTGGGTTTTGTCCTGCTGGAGCGTGACGATTGTGATTTTGACCTCTTCATCAGAAATATGAGGGACGAATGGAATATTGAGATTGAGGAACGACCGGAGGAGGGCAATCTTTTTTTCGAAGTGAATGGAATGCAGGTGGTATGCGCTCATATTGCCGCGCCTGTACCAGATCGTGAAGTTGAGGAGAATGCCAGGCTAAACATCCTTTGGCGAGAAGCGGAGCAAGTTACCTCACGGCATCAGTCTCAGATTATTGTTTCGGTTCTGAACGCAACCAATGCAATTGAAGGACATGTTCTGTTCACTCAAACAGCGAGTGCCTTGTTACAGTTGGATCACGCGCTGGCAATATACATGGCCCCCCTTGTCGTGGAAGCCAGTCAGTATGTCGAAACCAGCCGTGGGATCAAACATGATGAGTTGCCCGTCTCGCTCTGGATTTTCATCGGATTATTTCAAAATGCCGAAGGCGCTTCAGCTTATACTTACGGACTACGTAACTTTGGAAAAGAAGAGATGGAGATTTTACAATCGTCTGAAGCCTTAAGCGATGTATTTGAGATGATGTTCATGACCGCAACGTATGTGGTTGAAAACGACGTCACACTGCATGATGGGGAGACACTCGGTTTCTCGGCAGAGCAAAAGCTAAGCATTTCCCTATCCAAAGGTGTAGCAACGGAAGGTAACAGTTTGAAGATTGGCTTCTAACTGACGCAGGATTTTCACTTTATCATGTTAAAATTATTGAAGCCATCCGGAGTTCATCCTCTGGATGGCTTTTAGCTATTCAATCTCCTGCCAATGACGATATGAGAACAATCCCTGAATTTAACTTCGCTAGGAAAAAGTAGTCCATAAGAACCACTATATTATGATTTCAGTTTTCATTCTCGTTATAAAAGGGTATAATTAATAGGCTTATAGTCTCATATATTACATATTATTTTATAATCGAGGAGTTGCCTACATGTCTGTTAGACGTTTGGATTCAACTAAACCTATTATTGAAATTATCTGGGAAGGTATTGTTACTCCTGAACATGTCGAACAAGCGAATAAAGAAATTCAGAGAATAGCGGCGCAATTGGGAAATTCGTTTGATGTGCTCGTGGACATGAGAACGATGAAAGCATTTCCTCAGGATACCAAAGAAAAAATTGTGGAGCATCAGAAATTACTGCTAGATTGGGGTATGAAGCGGGCTAGTGTCGCTGTAGGCGGTGCGATCGCCAAAATGCAATTGAATCGAATTTCCAAGGAATCAGCGCATCAGACGGAATTCCAATGGGAAACATATGACGAGGCTTTGGCATTTTTGTTGAAATAAATTGAGGTATTACAACGTGAGTTCAAAGAGAATATGTAATATGTACGTGCTTCACGTGAAAAAAGGGCGTTTCCCATAAGGAAGCGCCTTTATTATGCAGGAATACTTTGCTTACCCTTGTTTTCTTACTTTATAGAACGATCGCTTATCCTTTAAGATTTCGAAGTACTCACTCGTACCATCGTTACCGATGTACCACAGAGGCCTTTCTCCACAAACCCTGACCGCCTATACAAACGAATCGCTTGGTTATCCGGATCAACACTGAGGGAGACTGCTTCAATTCCCCGCCGTTCAGCCTCATCTAATGCGGTATGAAGCAGTGAGGTACCTACTCCTTTTCCACGTGCATCTTGTGTTACAGCCATCCCCATCTCTGGCGTAGCTGCATTCACATAACCGTATCCCGCATTCTGATCCGTATAGGATCGTAATGTTATTGAACCTAATCTTCGGTTATGTTGGTCAACTGCAATATATCCGAAGTCTCCTTCCCTTCCCCATTCTTCAACGTATTTGGACAGTTCAGGTGTATGAACACTTTCGATTGGGAGAGGTTCATCATTTTCTCGTGTATGCAGGGATGCGTATAACATCTCCCACAGAAAAGGGATATCTTCTTCCTCAATCGGACGGACATGATAGTTGGTCACGGTCTTGTTTGCTCCTCCTTCAGTTTTTCAAATAGGCGTTCCATCTCATTCAGGCTAAACTCATTAGTAATCTCGTATTCTTCCAGATTATCTCTTGTTTTCGCCTCGCTGTAGATTGAGAGGGAATGTTCATTATAGAAGGTCAGTCCGAATCGATCGGTAAAGCGACCTTCTTTGTTAATGGTAACTCGCCACTCGTAGTAATGCGGATTCCTTTCGGAAACGTGCAATTCCCGAACCTTTTTAAGTTCAACATCCTTTAACAACTTCAGAATATCCCTAATCTCGTTGGGATCTGTGATCGTCACTTCATCCTCATCATTATTCGGATCTGCACTTGAAACTTTTCTAATGGTCAGTCGATCCAAGCGATCCAGCATGCTCATATGATCTGTCACCTCAGCTCGAAACGTCGTATGTTTACTGGGGATGTACATCGCATATTGACCAGAGGTATACATACGCACCGCAATAGCTGCAACAACAATAATTGCTGCGATACCCATAATAATCTTAATTCTTTTAATCATAGCTCTCCCTCCACACACCACAAAACATATATAAAATGGTAATTAATGATACTTTCCAGTATATCATCATACTTCTTCTCTTCCATAGTTATTCTTATTTACTGCTGCTATGCAATCGATAATGTTTTGTTCATACTATGTTATTCTCTCAATACCACTAGTAGCTAAAATAATAATTTAAAATGTACGTCAATAAGCCGCGTTCACCCATAGGGCGAGCGCGGCTTATCTGTTATTTTGTTACCGTACATGTTCAGAATGTGAGGTCAAACGATATCCGGATCTCCACACAGGGATATGACGCATATCAACTTGGACTGACGCCTTGTTAGGTTACATCGAAACAACCTAATTTTATCAGCGCAATACGCGGCCTGCCGAGTCTCTGATAACCAGCTCAGGCTTCAGCACAATCTTCTGCGGTTCTTTACGCTCATCCTTTAACTCTTCTATCAACAGGTCTACAGCGCGATGCCCCAGTTCTTCAATTGGCTGGGCTACAGTCGTAAGCGGTGGACTGGTTACCGAGGCCAGAATGGTGTTATCAAACCCAATAATCGACACATCCTCTGGCACACGTAGCCCAAGCTCTTTAGCTGCCTGAAGAGCACCGATGGCCTGAATGTCATTACAACAGAACAAACCTGTTGGGTGATCGTCCTCACGGAGCAGCAGTAGCGCCTCTTTTTTGGCCGAACTCAAGTCAGCTGCGGATTCTCGGATCTGAGTCGGTTCCAACGTATAACCTGCCTTAATCAATGCTTCACGGAAGCCGCGTACACGTTCCTGACTGCTGCTGACTTTGGACGGTTCCGACAATACCGCTACACGGGTGTGCCCAAGTTCAAGCAGATGCTCCGCTGCGAGTGTCCCGCCGAGTATGTCGTCAATGGTGACCGTATGTACGGACAGGGATGGCATATGACGGGCAATCAGAGCAACAGGTATCGATTGTTGCAGGAGGGGAGATAAAATTTCGGCATTATCGATCCCGGTTCCGATCATCATGCCATCGACCCTTTTTTGCTGGAGCAGGTTCAGGTAACGCTCTACCCGCTCGTCCTTATTATCCGTACTGCAGATGACCACGCTGTAGCCCAATTGACGGCTGCGATCCTCCACCGCTCTGGCGAGTTCTGCAAAATACGGATTTGAGATGTCCGGTACGAGCAGCCCCAATGTATACGTCTGCTTGCCCGTAAGTGCAGCTGCGATTGCGCTGGGTTGATAGTGAAGGCGTTCCATGATCTCCATAATCTCCGCGCGCCGTTTCTCGCTGATCTTGCCTTTGCCATTAATGACCTGCGAGACGGTTGCAATGGATACCCCCGCCTCGCGTGCTATATCGTATATGGTTGCTTTCATTGTTTTTTCCCCATTTGTGCTATATATAAATTGCGTTATACATGAGTCAATTTCATGATACCTTTAGCTGCTTCAATCAGGGCTAAGTTACAGAAATCCATTTTTAGTGAGTTATGAAATTGATTCGCATACATCATTGTTCTCTTCTCATTATGCAGGGGGAAGTCTGCATAAGCAACCTGAAGTGAGCACAATCTGCGTAGCATGAACTGTTTTACTTTTTCATCAACCACTCATGGTCAGGGTCGTTATGGAATTTCCAAGTTCGAGTTGGGCCAGCCATGACGTTCAGATAGTAGACCTGATACCCCGGAGGGGCACCTACCGGATGATATCCGTCTGGAACAAGCACCACTTCGCCATTCTTCACTGCCAACGTCTCATCTACAGAGCGATCATCCGTGTATATGCGCTGAATGGCAAACCCCTGCTCAGGCTGTACACGGAAATAATACGTCTCTTCCAGCAAAGATTCATCCGGGAGTGCGTCCCGATCATGCTTATGTGGCGGATAACTAGACCAATGCCCATCTGGTGTGAACACCTCAACAACGAGCAGACTGTCCGCTTCCTTTTGTTCCGGCAAAATGTTGTGAATCTGGCGCTCCAGATTGCCATACCCTCGTGCCTCTACCCCTACATCTTCAGGTGCAATAAGACGAGCCGGGTACGTGCCTTTACCGGGTGCAACACATATAGCGATTTCCAGTTCGGTACGTGCTGTGATCTGCACTTGATCGGAAGTTGAGACGTAGACTGAATACGGCGGAATTTTCTCGAAAACACTCATTCTTTTTCCGATATTATCCCATGTATGCTCGCGGGTACTTACATTGGCGAAACCACTGAGAAGCACCACACAGAGTTCCTGATCACCGCTCTCACGGGTTAGCGTCTCCCCTTCTGCCAACTTCGCTACCTGAAATCCAACATATTCCCACCCGGCCGACTCCGGTGTTACGTTGATAAGTGTACCGTCTCCCTCCGGGTTGACCACGGGTTTCACAATACGTTCTGACATCTTGCTATCCGCTCCTTTCTGTAGTCGTCCACAACAATCTGAACCTTATAAAAAAACAAAACTTGGACTATTCATGCGCTCTATCCAGAAAAAGTGACTTTAATCATCCACTTATGGCGTTGCCGTTTGCGATTCCAGGGACACCCCAGGGACTTCACTCAGCTTCACAGGTCTTCCCCGCTCCATGGACATTTTTGCTGCCAGCGCAATTCGCTCTGCCTGTACTGCATCCTGGCCATCTACGATAACGGGTGTATCGTGGATGATCGCATCGATAAAGAGAGCTGTCTCCTGCACATACGCTTCATTGTAACGTTCCAGGAAAAAGTGTAATGGTTTGTCGCGCATTAGCCCGGCCGCTGTACTGATCTCAGCCGTATTCGGATGGTCATTCGCCGCTGCAGCGCTGCCCATTGAACCAAATACTTCTACACGCTGGTCATACCCGTATACAGCCTGACGGCTGTTATCAATAACACCAATCGCCCCGTTGGCAAACGTCATCGTTACAATTGCCGTATCCACATCGCCATGTTCTGCAAAGACCGGATTGATCAACACATTGCCCTGAGCGTAGACTTCTTCCACTTCACTTCCTGACAGATAACGGGCCATATCAAAATCGTGGATCATCATGTCCATGAAGATCCCGCCAGACACCCGGATATACTCCGCAGGTGGTGGAGACGGGTCGCGAGACGTAATTTTGATAATATGCGGATCACCAATCGTACCATCCTGCACATGAGCACGTATCCGTCTGAAGTTGTGATCGAAACGGCGGTTAAACCCGATTTGCAGCTTCACGCCCGCCTTCTGAACCGCTGCTACAGCCGCTTGGGTCTGTGCCAGATTCATACTGACTGGCTTCTCGCAAAAGATATGTTTGCCTGCCTTGGCGGCCTGTTCGATCAGCGGCACATGTGTATCTGTTGAAGAACAGATCAGCACCGCGTCTACATTAGGCATCGAGATCAACTGACTGCTATCCGTTGTTACAACAGGGATGCCACGTGTGGAGGCCCATGCCTCCAATTCAGGACCTGCAAACAAGTCACTGATTCCCACAATCTCGGCATGCGGGTTACGCAGGAGATTGTCTGCATGAATTTTGCCGATCCGTCCAGCACCGATGATGCCAATTCTCACTTTGTCCTTGCCCATTCCGTTATCCTCCCTATGTGCGTCCATATGGGCTGAGCGTTCCCCTTAGCCCGAGTTATGCTCTGGTTGTTACCAGCGCGCCGTTACCATCTTCTTGCGAGTGTAGAATTCAACACCATCCGTACCATTGGCATGCAGATCACCATAGAAGGACTTTTTCCAACCGGAAAACGGGAAAAATGCCATTGGTGCAGGTACGCCCAGGTTAATACCCAACATGCCCGCATCAATTGTCTCACGGAATTGACGCATACTTGCCCCGCTGCGGGTGAACAGACACGCACCATTAGCAAAATCGGAACGGTTTGCCAGCTCAACGGCTTCCTCCAGGGTAGATACTCTTGCCACCGAAAGCACTGGAGCAAAGATCTCATCCTGCCAGATTTTCATATTACTCTCCACTTGGTCGAATACCGTTGGCCCTACAAAATAACCCGAACCATCTGTCGCCTGATCCTTACGTCCATCCCGAATTAATGCCGCACCTTCCTGCTCTCCGGATTCAATGTAACCGAGTGTACGCTCTTTATGTGGTCCACGGATAACAGGACCGAGGAACACGCCCTCATCCATACCATTACCAATGGTAATACGATCTGCTGCTTCCACCAGTTTTTGTACCAGTTCATCAGCCACATCACCCACAGCCACAACAACTGAACATGCCATACAGCGTTCCCCTGCTGAGCCAAAGGCTGCACTCGTAATTTCTTTTACCGTTAGATCCAGATCGGCGTCCGGCATAACGATGGAGTGGTTTTTGGCACCCGCGAGTGCCTGGACCCGTTTGCCATGCTTGGATGCAGTGGTATAGACGTATTCAGCTACAGGTTGTGATCCGACAAAGGAGATCGCTTGAACATCCTTATGTTCCAGCAGACCGTTCACGACATCATGTGCACCGTGTACGATGTTGAGCACGCCATCCGGAAGCCCTGCTTCCTTGAAGAGCTCTGCCAGGCGGCCTGCAAGGAGCGGTGTACGCTCGGACGGTTTCAGGACAAAGGTGTTACCGCATGCAATAGCCAGCGGGAACATCCAGCACGGCACCATCATCGGGAAGTTGAACGGGGTAATTCCCCCAATAACTCCGATTGGGTAACGATACATGCCTGACTCCAGTCCTGTCGCGATATCAGGCAGTTGTTTACCCATCATCAGATTCGGGGCACCTGCCGCGAACTCGACACACTCAATGCCTCGCAGTACCTCGCCATACGCTTCGGCGTAGCTTTTGCCGTTCTCCAGCGTTACCAGGCGGGCGAGCTCTTCCCAGTGTTCGACCAGCAACTGCTGGTAGCGGAACAGAATACGTGCACGGCGTGGAACCGGTGTGCCGCTCCAGGACTTGAACGCTTCCCGTGCCGTCTGTACGGCCAGATCTACGTCCGCTTGTTCAGACAGTGGCACATGTGCAATGACCTCTTCTGTAGCCGGATTCACAACCGGCTCGGTACGGGTTGCTGCTGGGGTCACCCAGGCACCCCCAATCCAGTTTTGTACCATTGTCGCTGTTGTAGACGCTTCAGAAATCCCTTTTCCCATAGCCCTGTCTCCCTTCGCTTATGTGTGATCCCTTATGTTCAACTGATATTAGTGATGTTGATCTCTATGACCGTGTTATTCAAAGTATTGCAATCTGCTTCAGAGCGCGGTAATCTCGCCCCGATTGCAACGTTCGATGTAATCATCCACCTGTTCTACCGTTGGCATCGCATCTGAACAGCTATGGCTCGAAATAACGATACTTGCTGCGCCGCTGCCGTACGCCATACTGCGCTCAATCGTCCAGCCCTGCATCAATCCATACAGGAACCCGGCTGCGTAGGAGTCGCCTGCCCCGAACGTTTTGACTACTTTTGCCGGATAGCTGTCCGCACGGTGGGAAAGCCCTTCACGCGTATAAGCAATGGACCCCTCCTTACCGTGTTTAATGACAACGATCTTCGCTGAGAAATCAAACCATTTCTGTGCAGTCACCTGATCACTATGATCCGGATTATGGTCAAATGTTTCCATCATGTCGAACTCTTCGCGTGTGCCCAGGATGATATCGCATTTCTCGGCTGCAAGGTTATAATAGACCGCTGTCTCTTCGTCCGATGTCCAGGTGTATGGGCGATAGTCCAGATCAAACACAATAACGGTTCCATGTTTTTTCGCATACGTTAGTGCCTGTAATACGGCTTCACGGGATGGGCTCTGCGCGAGGGCCGTGCCTGAGATTAGCAGCACTTTGGAGTCAGCAATCAACTGCTCTTGTACCTCTTGCGCCTGTAATAACAGATCCGCTACATTGTCCCGGTACATTAAGATACTGCAATCGGTAGGGCTCTTGATTTCGGTAAAAGCAAGCCCTGTCACCGCTCCGGTGTCATCTGTAACCACATTTGATGTGTCGATGCCGTTCTTCTCCAGATAGCTATGGATGAATCGACCCATCTGGTCACCCGCGATCTTACCGATAAAAGCCGTCTCCATACCCAGTCTGGACATGCCTATCGTAATATTGGCCGGAGAGCCGCCAACATATTTCGTGAACGTCATCGTTTCTTCCATCGGGCGATTGATCTCATTGGCGTTCAAGTCGATGCACAAGCGACCAATCGCGGTGAAATCCTTCTTCCTTGATTCTGGAAAGGATACATAAGTCATTGCATGTGAGCCCCTTTCTGTGTTGAGATTTTACATGTTATATATGGATATCTAGACTAGTTACTTATTCCAGCGTGAGGACTCGTAGACGGCTAGAAAAGGTAAGTTTTATTTTCCAATCGTAACGTTATAGTTTTGCTAACCTTCTTGCTTTTCACTTCATGGGTAGGGTCCTCTCCCGATCTCTATGTCTGTATCAGCTGTGTTGGTATAAGGACTCCATATAGCTCAAAGATCGCTTGGCATACTCATACGGGTTATGAATTACAGGGTCCTGCTCTCCTTCAAGCATCGCCCAACCATCGTACCCTCGTGTGATCAGTTCGTGCAGAATTGGTGCAAAATCAATGCATCCATCCCCTGGTACGGTGAACACGCCTCTGCGAATACAACCGACAAAGTCAGACTGCTCCGCGCGTGCTTCATCCAGCACATGAGGGCGGATATCTTTCAGATGGATATAGGCAATCCGATCATAATGTTTGCGCAGCAGCTCCAGCGGATTGGCTCCGCCATAGTAGGCATGACCTGTATCATAGAGCAGATATACGAGAGAAGGGTCCGTCAACTCCATCAGTCGATCAATCTCATCCGGTTGCTCGACCACTGTGCCTCCATGATGATGGTACGTAAGCTTCAACCCGTGTTCACGGGCGATAGCTCCTGCTTCGTTCAACCCTTCAGCAAGGATATGCCATTCAGATTCGCTGAGTCTAAGCACTTCTTTTTCATTGGGGGTTCGTCTTGGATCAAAATGAAGTGACCCACCTACCTCTGCCGTACTAATCACCTTACTGCCCATGGATTGCAGAAATTCCGCATGTCTGCGATAACTGTCCAGCTCCGACTGACGATACGCCGGGT
>Ga0209437_100528_pt1 | contig 26547 bp, 33 predicted proteins | sample AraplaL_Cvi_mTSA_FD_184266 | JGI IMG/M metagenome (GOLD analysis project Ga0209437, IMG submission 184266) | Arabidopsis root microbial communities from the University of North Carolina, USA - plate scrape CL_Cvi_mTSA (SPAdes) (version 2) | ecosystem: Host-associated > Plants > Roots > Endosphere...
ATGTAATGAGTAAATGCTGTTTGATTGAAGCCTTCTGAAGGCTAATGGCTGGGGATTTCTTACTGTGATAATTTAGTCATATACTATTGTTCAGGTGTGCCAAATATAATTATTTATCAATTCAAACAAATAGCCTTCAATAATATTTAACATCTTATTTAAAACAATTGTTAATATTCTCTGCGAGCCGCCTGCGAACAAAACCGTCTGTGAAGGGAGAGCTTAAAAAGCGGCTTCGCAGAATGCTTCACAAGAAAGTGGCGGAGTGTTTGATAAATGGCTGGTGGGAGAGAACTCAAACGGTGTGACACTTTCGAAGCGGTTTGCGAGAAGCAGGTGAGCCTAACATGAGACCCGATTGAGTTTAATTGTATGGAGCGTAGCGGAATGCTATTAAAGACAGAGAAAGGTTTCGTGATGCACGACTTTGCGATCTCAAATAGCATGACAGGGTGAGAGTGTAAGCATTATAAAGTACTGCACATTTTAAGATGGTGGTTATAGAGTAATAGCATGTGCAATAAAAATGTGCGGACTGATAGTGCTATGGCAAAAGAAGCCTGGCGTGATATTATGATGACCAAGCCGTATCCGCCGCCGGATACACGCCAGGACTCTATGTCGGCTATGGCGCCCTGCTCACACCCCAACAATCGGATCAAAACTTATCTTTCCGCCATTACTGGCGCGCCTATAACGGGCCGCAGGTCGCTACCCGGGGGGGGGGGGCAGCTAATACAAAAAAAACGCAAAAAGAAGTCAATGGACTCCTGGTGGATCCGGATATCACCCCAACCGATCAATTGGGCGGTTCTCCACTCTGGCTGTCTTTATAGCTTCTAGTGCCACAGGCCATGAAACTTTTATACGATAATCTGAAATCCATCCATCCATCCATCCATCACCTTAGACCGGCATTCACAATAAACAGCTTTATATTTTTAAATACACACCTTTATTACTAATATATTTAGTAATTTAGTTCCAAGAATAGGAAATCATGCCTGATAATAATACCTTAATAGCAGTGAGCGCCTTCTCCGGGCTTGCGGGTGCTTTACTTACCCAGACCCTAACGGGCTTTTTCGCCTATATCAGCGATAAAAGAAAATCCGGCACGGATTTGAAAAATCAGTTAAGAAATAAGCAAATCGAGATCGCAGAGGCTTATTATTTCATGACCGGCGAGACGATGGCCCAGGTAAAAAAAAACATCAATTACTGGACAAACCGAAACCGAAGCGATGCCAGTTTTGCCTATTTACAAAAAGAGATAAAAAAGCTGGATGCCCGCCTGGAACAGTTAAATACGGAAAACTGGAAACACAACCTCGTCAGCCTGTATTTTCAAGTTTCGCTCTCCCTGGATGAGATTCTCGACACCAATACCCGGACGCATGCGCTATACCTCAAAACACTCGATATTGCCGATCAACTGAACAAGGCGAAGAAAGAAGAGCAGGAATTGCTTCTGGGGCAATACAACTTAGCCATATTTGATCTGTGTGGCCAGTATGAGCTGCTCTACCAGATGCTGGAGCAGGATATGCAAAAAGTAAAAACGGCCCTGTTACACAGTTTTAAAACCACATGACCCTATTTCAATTTATCGGCTTGGCGCTGCACGAAAAGGCACAATATGTCTGGCAGGGACAGTTCCTGGCGGTACGGGAAGAGCGCGGGAAACGGATACTCCTGTATAAAGTCGATGATTATTATGCCGAAGTGTTTTATGATTTTGAAAAAAATGAGCTAGTAGAAATCAGAGGGTTTCGCTCCAGGAGCATGTTGATCTCTTATCTTCACCTTTGAAGTACACAAACACGTGGGGCTTACTTATACGTTCCTCAATAAAAGTGATCATCGCTCAAACCATGCTTCTGATCCATTGCATATGGTTCATGGTCTCCTCCATACTATAGTAAGAACCATTGGCTGGATACCTGCCCTTGATGAACTTTTACGATTTTCTGTTTTATCCGGTTTATTTTTTCAATACGCCTCACAACAATCAAAGCTTCTGTAATTTTTCCGCAATAGCTTGCAGCAATCCGGTATCCGGCAGGGTTTGCGACGTACCTGTCTTCAGCGCCTGGTAATTTCCCGCCTCATCAGGCTCGAACACATAGGCTATATCAGCTATCGATACCGCAATCCGATAGGTATAACCATAACGCTGGAAAGCAGCCGGCAATTCCAGTATTTGATCCTGGTAATTGATCTCGAGGATAAACGGCTCGTTCATCAGAATTTCATCTGGCTCTTATCGGTTATGACCATCTCCGGCTTACCTTTATACTCGATTACTTCGCCGGTAACCGTCACTATTTTACCCTCCAAGCCCGCTCCTGTTGCTTTAGCCGCTCCTTTGATCGCCAGTGTCAGCGACTGGTTCGGATAAGCCGCGCCCATATTCGCTAAGATCATGCTGCCAATATCTTTAACACTATAGATCTTGCCGGTCATGCTTACCGTCTTTCCAACATACTTTGCCGCGTCTTTGGCATCGATCTGTCCTATAATCCCACTATTGCCTTTGGCACTGTCTTGCAAAGCTTGGGAAACAGGAGCAGACGGGGCCGCCTCAGCATTGAAAAGCTTGTTCAATTCACCAGCCAGGCGGATGCCAGCCTGTTCGATCCGCTGATGAATAACCGGAATATATTTTTGATAATAAGCCTCATCGATCGTCTGCCCTGGTTTAACCCCGGCATATAGCTCACTGCTGATCCGGTAGCTTTCCCATAACCATTCCATGGGACTATCTGTCTGCCATTTTTTAATTTCCACTGATGTAGCCGTATCATACTGTTTAGCCATATCTTGCAATGACAGACCTTCATGGTCAATAAGCTTGCTATCCCATAGGCTATGCAGATTGGTACCCTTATCCTCAAAACGGACCTGGACCGTATTACCACCCTTATCCTCCTTACGACTGACATGCATCGGCTGGTGAGCATCACCGATCAGATGGATCAGGTATTTCAAGGCCTCGTTTTTCTGATCGGCAGTCAGGCTTTTATCCTTTAATTGCGCCTCTGTTTTTACGATAGCTGTATATACGTTACCATCGCTTTGTGAAACAAATTTCGCAAATTGGTCGTGATTCAATCCCAATGGCAGATTGAGAAAATGCCAGGGGGCAGTGATATTACTGCGATTCTCGTCTGCCCAGGTGCTTACCTCGGCCATGCTTTCACCGCGCAAATAAGCGGAAACATTATAGGCCGTATTACTAGTTAAATGTTTTTGAGCAATGGCGGCCACAACACGGTGCCCTTTAAAGCCCCAAGATATCAGCGTCAAAATGCTTACACTGAACAATACGGTAAGAATCATTCTTTTCATGGAGGCGAATATAATTATTCCGTATCAGTCGCGCCAATCTTATTACTAAAAATATTAGCCACCCATGAAGTCTATTTTACCCTGCTCCATAATGACAAAAACGCTATTCTTTCAGCCGGCCAGCAAACATGTTAAAATCTCCCGGAAGAAAAGTGGATACAATCCAAACAACATTTCAACAATTTGATCTCATAGAAACATAACTTGTCCATAACCATCTAGCTGTTCAAGAGGAGGACGCTGGCTGGCTTCCGGCAATTGCAATACCCTGGGCATGCGACTGAGTAATCTGGTAATTATCGGGATACAATAATGGATATGAGATCTCATCAAAAAAGCCTGTTCTTTTCCGGAACAGGCTTTTTTGATAGGGGTCTGTTACGTTAACAATTTTCCAGAGCCCTAGTATATCTTCGCATTAATACCTTAGCTGAAAAAACAATGGAACTGGCTAAACGTTTACCCTTTATAGGAATTACATAGACAGCGTATGTCCGGTATCATCATCCTGACCAGTTGTCTTCCCCCCGCCTTCATCCGGTGTTTGCTTCGCCTCTATTAACGCCATTTCCGAGCGGATTAGATGTCCAATATCCGCTTTAATAGACAGATAATTTTCCAGCACATCTTCTTCGGTCACCGTAGTCACTTTAGGAATCGGTTTAAAAGCCGCTTCTTCTTTGGCCATCGCCGCGTGATCCTGCCGGATGCGGGCATGGAACATTTTCAACTCCATCGGCTGATCCGGATTATCCGCCACGATACCTACAAATTCACCTGATGACAGGGTCGCTATTTTTGATGCGGGTATCGCATAATCCAGTTGAGTCGCTTTTGAAATGGAGGTATCGGTGCTATTGACGGTCATGCTGTTCTTATCCTGTACGATCTTACCAAAATTCTCAGACAGCTTTTTAGCCGTATCACCGGTTACCTGGCCCGAAATAACATTGCCGATAATTCCCGTAATCACGTCCGCCTGGTCAGCCCCATAATTTTTTTTTAGCTGGCTAAAATCCTGCACGGCAAGCGTTGTAGCCACTTTATTGCTGCGGGCCGTAGCAATGAGACCATCTATATTATTAAAGAAAATGGTCGGGAACTCGTCAAAGATCAGGCTGCTTTTCAATTGCCCCTTGCGGTTTACCAACTTAATCATACGGGATATATATAAGGACAATACGGCACCGTAAGTTTGCAATTTCTGTGGATTATTTCCCATACAAACAATTTTGGGAGCCCCGGGATTATTGATATCCAGCGTAAAATCATTACCTGATAATACATAGTATAGTTGTGGAGAGGCTAAACGTGCCAGCCCCACTTTAGCGCTGGCTACCTGACCTTCCAGTTGCGGCAGGGCATTCCGGTTATACGCTGAAATGAACGGGTTAATAAGGGCCCTTACCTCTGGCTGTGTGTTCAGGATGGGAAACAATTCATCATAATCCGCTTGCATCAGTTCGATCACATGCGGTAAAGTGCAGTATTTACCTTCCTCATATCGGCGCAGGTACCAGATGATCGCCGTCAAAAAGTTGATTGGGCTCTCGACAAAAAAATCACCTTGTTTCTTGATCCATTCGCGGTTTAGTCCCAACAGGATCGTTAGACTGGCTTCGGTCGCATCGGTGATATCATACATACTTAGCGGGTCAAGTGGGTTGCAGCGATGCGTACGGCACAGGTCGTCAAAATTGATGAGGTAGAAACGCGGCTGGACCTGGTAATGATGATGATATTTCAGCAACGTATTATAAACGATCTTGCTTAAATCGTCAAACTTAAAATCATACAGAAACATCGAAAAGCCTTTTTTGATGTGCTGGTCTATGATATGACGTATAATAAAGTAGCTTTTCCCCGCACCCGGTGTGCCCGCCACCAGTAACCCTCTAAAGGGATTGACTACATTGATCCAGCTCTCCCTAACCTTACCTTTTAAGTTATATTTTGCAGGCAGGTTAACCGAACATTCATTTTCCAGCTTGCGCTCCTCCTGGGGAAAAGTTTCATTATCCTTATTAAAAATATCCTTGTCCAGCTTTTCCCGCAGCAATCGTGTCACCCAGACCCCACCGGTCATGAAAAGCAAATAGCCAGTGGCCGTCAATCCCATGTAACAGATGGCAACCAAATTCAACCTGGCAGGCAGGTAAAAAGCCAGTATGCTGATCCAATAGATCAACAGCCCGCTCAACAGACAGGCCATGCAGCTTTTCCAGTTCAGCCTTTCCTCTTTTTTGCCTTTCACACCGATCAGTGAAATGACCAAGCAAAGCAAGCCGGCAAGCTTAGGCCGCCACCAGTTGATAAATAAGCCCGTCCTGGCGATATTGCCAACTATACGATCCGTAATGGCAGCCGTCCAGTGCCAGCTTTCAAAGGCCTTATAACAGCTTGTATAAAAATGAATGGCCAGTATAAAAATACTAATCAGCCGGGTGAACTCAATGATCTTACGCAGGCCCTGGCTATCTTCTCCCGTTTGCATCGCTTTATAGGTTTAGTCCCTGATCCTGTTGTTTGTCTTTGCGTCGCTTCTTCTTTCGACCGACGCTTGGCGCCACTTGTGCTTGGTTAGAAACTACCGATAATCGCGGTATCCAGCGGAGTTGTTGCTCTGCCTCTTCTTTGAATTGGCTAGCCGGTATTGGCGATGGCGATAAACATCGTGGTTTATCGACGGAGCCAAAGCGTTCCAGCAAAGCGTTCGCGCCATAACCCTTGCCCAGATCGCTGCCATTGAATACTGTTCGGTTGCGGTTATCGATGAACGTCACCCCGTAAGTGAAGCCCTGCGCATTACTGCGGAACAGCACAGTGATGTTTCGCTCACGCAGCTCCCGGACAAACGTATTTTTGGTCAGACCGTTATGGTTTTTAAATACCTGTTCGATGGCTTTCTTCAGCGGCTCCCGGTATTGCCGCCGTCTTCCCTGGTTGCGTTCAAATTCTTTTTGCAGATTAACGAGCGTTGGCTTGTTATAAATAGCACTGGCTTTGATCGGTACACCGACCTGCCGGCCCTTCCCGTCGATGAGACTGTACAGCAGTCCTCCCTTTTTCCGCATCACCGTCTGCTCGCCTCCAAGGTCGGCTACCACATTGAACTGCCGCAATACCGCGTTGAATTCCGCCAGCGAGGTAAAGCGATAATCCTGGATCACCGCACTCACCACCTGCGTGATCACTCTTTTGGTCGGCGTCTTGCCATAGTGAGCTTTTTCAATAGCGGCGGGCTTAATGGTGAACCGGTCACTCAGCGTTTTGCCTTTGGCTTCTACCAGGTCATACTCTTTTTCCAGGGCTTGCCGCGCCGGCTCGGATAAGCGCCAGCCGATACCATGCGTGTCTATACGGCGAGCATCCGATTGCACATTCACCGTAGCGATGTGCACATGTGTATGAGCAGCATCGGTGTGCTGGTAAACCAGATACGGCTGATCGCTGAAACCGATTCGCTCCATATAAGCCATACTGATCAGCTGCAGTTTTTCCGCGTTCAGTTTATCCTGAGGGTCGAAGTTCAGTGAGATATGTATCGCGTTTGTCTTTACGCGGCTGTTGAGTATGGTCAGCTGTTCAAATCGCTTCAGCTTTTGCTCAAGACTGAACTGACTGATATCTCCCGCGAAACCGCTGGCTAACAAAAGCCGTGCTTCACCCTTAGTCACTTTATTTTCGTTGTAGTGCAGCATCCCCCTGATATTTTTTCCGTTCACGAATCTTGCAACCATTTCGCGGCTAAAGCATTGACAATTCTTAATAACTCTTCGGTCTTTTGCCCTACTTGCTGGTATAACCCCGCGGTCTTTAAAGCATAAAAGCCTTTCTGCGCATCAGTCCGGCTTTGATGAAAATACCGGGTCTGTTGATTGATGTTGATGCCGACGGCCTTCAGTTCCTTGCGAATCAGGGCCAGCTGCTCCATTGGCGCGTTCATAGAAACGTCGACGTAGAAGCATTTGATGGGCTGATCTGACAGGATCATCCGCGCTACTTCGCCGATGCTTTGGTAACCGCTCTCTTTCATCAACTTCTCCAGCTTTAGAAATACCTTTTCGGTCACCCGCACGATGATGGGATGGCTCAGTATTTCTTCCGGGTTCTCTAACTTTTTCCTGGGCATAATAATAGTTTTTAAATGCTCTTCCAGACGGCACGAGTTCCGAGCGCCGGCCTGACCGTAAGGGCAGCAAGATGATTTTCGTATACGAAAATCCATCTTGCTGCATTCTGGCGAATGCAGAAAATGACCTTACCACCAGCATTTGAATACCTTCGGCTTAACGATTTTCGTTAATATTTGGATTTTTGATCAGCGGTGTGAACGACCGTAATAATTTGCGGATTTGTTGCCGGGGATGTTCGCGAAGTTGTCTGACTCTACGAGAATAATTACTATTGGAAGCAGCGGTCTGTTGACCATTTGTAGTAGGTAGTTTGTTCATGACCATGGGTTTAATGATCAAAGATGAGATGCCTAGATAAGCTTAATTCGCAAGGCAGACGGTAAGTGCGAATAATTATTTAAATAGGAGAAAACTCACAAACTGTTTTCCAAATTCCATAATACACGTATATTGGAAAGCCATAGAGGTGCCAGGCGGCTCAATCAACTGGCGGACATACTCAACAGGCAACGGCCGCTGGTGCAGCTATTTCATCCAGAAAAACAACCATTTTTGCAAAGCGCTTTCCATTAGGTACAACTTGACAAAGGGGCAAGTAGTGGCTTTTGGTGACATTCCCACGTTTCAATAAGTTTCCCGTCGCCTGATACAAAAAATCCGTTTCATTCACTTAAGCGCAATAAAACTTGCAAATCTTCCAAAAAACGGTTCGAAATCTGTATCGTCGGGAGTACAAATCCTCGATACTGGCGTATCGGGGATTTTGTTTTTATGGTGCGGTGATAAGACTGACCATGGGCTAAATTTCTGATATCTTCTTGGGTGTTTTCTACCGGTTCGATACCCACTTCTGAATATCGTTATTTTTTACATTAGTAAAATTGTAGGTTTTTGCCATATGATGTCTCCATCTTCATATAGGCTCTCTAACATCGAAAGCGCCTTTACAACAGAGCATTTTTCGACCATAATACATTCCATTTACTATTTATTTACAAAGTTTACATTTTAATTTACAATCCTGATTACTTAAGCCGAAAAACATCAAAGTAGATTTGTTGCATCAAATTTATAGGACATGAAAAATAAAAAATTGAAAAAATTATTTGTGTTTGTTCCGGCCACCCTCCTGGTATTATTTCTCCTAAACTCTTTTGTGCCAAAAGAAAAGGAAGCGGGGAAGAAAACAACAGCAGGGACCAAATCAGCGTCTGCAAAAGTCGTTTTCAGATCTACTGATGGCGGACAAACATGGCAGGACATTAGCAAAGGGCTGCCTGAAAAATTGCAGAAAGAAGCTGTGTGGAGTCATGGTTTATTTGCAAATGACCGTGGGCTCTATTTACGTACCGGTAATGGGGTTTATCACAGTGAACCAAATGCCACAACTACTTTTTGGACAAAAGAGATCTTCCCCGGTGAACAGCGTGAGATTGCCCCTGGCAAGAATGGGATATTTGTATATAGTTTCAGGGGACAGTTTTTACAAAAGATAAACGGAAAGAGTGATTGGTCGCCCATGTACACAAATTTTCAAGAGCAGGCCGTACGTCTTAACAGAACGATAGATTGGATGTACACGAATTATAAAGAGAAACAAGTATCCAGCATTTTTGAAACTACGGGAGGCACAGTTTTCATCGGCTCCAACAACGCCCTTTTTAAATCCACCAATAGTGGAAAAACCTGGAAATATGTGCATGTTGTAGGCTGGGTAATGAAAATGGTAGAGTCAAACGGTGTACTCCTGGCTGCCAGCACACAGGGAATATTAAGATCGACCGATGATGGTGAAAACTGGGATCGTGTGATTAGTGAAGGGGGTGCTGGTGTCGCCGTGGAACGTATTGATGGAGGATTTGCTGCTATAGCCTACAACATGATAACCCAAACCAACACCATACACATTTCACTGGATAGTGGAAAAACCTGGAATGACATAGGTGAAGAACTTCAGCCTTCTTGGAGTAGTTTATTAATGAAAAAAATAGGCGGGCCTCAATATTCATTGAATATTTCATCAATCAAACAAGTGGGTAACTATTTAATATGTGGTCGCTCAGATGGTATATTCCGATCATCAGATATGGGCAAAACATGGAAACTGCTACTTCCATCTGTAGAAAATAGAGGCTTCAATTTATCTGTTTCAGGCAACGTGATTTATGCCATACCAAATAAAGGATGTTGAAAAATTCCAAAGTCCTATAATAACTATTCATAAAAAGGGCTGTTAGTGGTATCAGTTTTATAATTAAACGCATTAAAACTTCTAAGCACTCAACAAACTATTTGAAAATCTGATCGTTAAGTATAGAAAACCCTGATAGTGGCGTATCGGGGTTTTTGTTTTTTGGGGTTCGACTCCGGCGCTGGATATAAAACCGGCTTATATTTCCGGATCGAAGAGCTCCTTCTTAAGCGTTAATTTCAAGCCTATATCCTTTGCCCCGTATAACAACAATATTTATATCAGGATCTGGCTCCAGTTTTTTTCTAAGTTTTGATATGAACATATCTAAACTGCGCCCCACAATAACACCTTCATCTTCCCATATCTCTTTTTGCAGCCGGGCTCTCTCTATAGTCTCGTTAGGAGATAACGCGAAAATGAACAGCAAACGTGTTTCTGTTCCGGTCAAGTCAATTGTTTGTCCGTTTATGATGAGCTTCCGGTTCTTTTCATCGAATAACACCGAGCCCAAAGTGAATATATTAGTACGCTGATCGTCAGCCAGAGCTCTCCGGGGCTTAGCAGATCTCAAAAAAATGAAACCAACAAATGCTAAAAATGGCAAACTGCCCAGCAAAAATTCATTCTTTACTATACTTATGCCCTTCGGTTTGAATTTGATGTTGATCATATAACGTGCTTTGGGCTGCTCTCTTCCTATACATGCCACGATATCATCTTTTTTATTTTTTGATATAGCGTATCCATAAGCCACACTGGCGTTGTCACTGTTCAAAACGTTGACAACATAATCACCTGCAAGGGGGGCTTTGGCTAACAAACGCCGGGTAGTATTCACCAGGGAGCCTGGTTGAAAAGTAAGCTCACGCTCAAACCTGATCTGATACTCATTTTCGGCGATCTTTTTTACCGGAAGCACTCTTGACGTACTGTCGCCCGACTGTAAGAGTAATTCATGTCCGATCCTGCGGAGCAAAATCTCCCTCCTGGCGATATCAAAATCGTCATTGCCGGTCATACTGAAAGCCACGCAAATTATTGGGATAAATGAGAGCAATATCAATCCGAACATGTACTTGCGTTTTCCCGGGAGGAGATTTCGGATAAGATGCATAGTGTCAAGTTTTTATTTACAAAGTTTGCATTTTTATTTAATTATTTCCTTGTATTAGCTTAATAAGAGATTGGGTGCATTTACTTTAGGCCTTATTTATCTACAACATTACTCATAGGTTTTATCAATTAAAAAGGATATGGCTTCTTCAATTTCGGTTCTCCCATCCTGGCTTTTAAGGTCCAGGCCACAAAACGTACAATCGTTGGTGCTTGCATAAATATCCAGATAATAAATTCCAGATATCAGCAAAGCCATGATAGCCCGATACCGTTTTGCATTTCCTTTGAAATGAGGATCGGTAATATTTTCAAATAGTATGGCGCCATTTTCTTCGCGGCTATCAGCCAGTTTTTTTAACGATTTCCTGTTCTCTATCAACCCCCAGAGCAGAATTTTCTGAAATTGTTTATTCTTGAAAACATAATCAAACTGGGATATGAGCATCGTTTTAGAGAGTGCTTTTCCTCCATCAGATATAGTCGGCCCTACTGATTCTTCTTTTACATTGCTCCAGAAATCCTGCGAACGGATGTATTCATCTATCAATTGATCGCGCCCCCCGAAGTAATTGTACATCAGTTTTTTGTCGAGCCCCGCTTCATGTGCAATATCGTTTACCTTCAATCCAGAAAAACCTTTGGTATGGAGAATTTTTTGTACTGCATCCAAAAATTTCTGCTTGCTCTTTTCTTTATTTCTGGTTAACTGAGGTTCTTTTTTCTGTTCCATATGGTAAGCTAACGACTGTCGCTGAAAATTACGCAATCAATTTTTAAATAATATATCACCATTTGGTGACATATTGTATATTTGCGCTGCCGAAGATATAATACACCACATTAACCAAACTAAAATCATGAAAAAAGTAATTCCACTTACCGAATTATCAATTGAAGAACTAGATAAAAAAAAGCAGATTATACAAGGTACATTGTTAGGTTTGGGCTGGTGATGCTTGCCGCCTTTATAATTTTGCTTTATCTCACATTTACAGCTAAAAACGCCTAAGATTCTGGCTGCAATTCCCATATCCTGTGCTTTAGCCTTTTTACCGGCTATAATTAGTTTGAGCAAAATCAATATCGAGATTAAAAATCGAACTTCTAAATAAAAGCGTACAAAATCAATGAGGAAGACATTAATTCTAACTTTAATTGCCACACTTACCACTGGCTCAGTTTGCGCTATAGTTTGCTATATCAGGGCGGATAGTTTTTCATTCGCCTGGGCTCTAAATTTTTTATTGATGCTATGTGTACTTGCTTTTACCCAAACACTAAAAAGCCCACTCACTTCTTCGTACTTTAACACTAAGGCCTGGGAACGGGGAGGAAAAATATACGAACGTTTTGGAACAAATTTTTTCAGAAAATTACTGGTTTGGATTGGGTGGGAAAAGTTGGTTAGAAAATCAAATCCTATAGAAAAAAACACCCAGGCTTTGATGGATTTACACTATCAAACAAAAAAATCCGAATTGGATCACCTGATTATCTTGTTTATCGTACTGGGATTTAATGTTTTCGTGGCATTCAAATTTGGCTTTTCCAGATCCTTATGGCTGCTTGTACTAAATGTTATACTAAACCTTTATCCAATTTTTCTTCAGCGATATAATCGCCCACGAATAGAAAGGGCTATAAATTTAAGTAAACGGAGATAATAAGAACTTCACCTATTTTGGGGATATAACAAGAGCCCGATGCATCGCTGTATCGGGCTCTTGCATTAGCTGCGCGCTACGGATGATTCTTTGACAACCTGCCATTTTCCGGATGAGTGTCCCCAGATCAAGGTAAAGAATTTCGGATCTGGTTTTCCATTCAGTTCCAAATCGCGGGTCATCACCACCATGCCCATGTTATCATCACAAACAGCGTAATGAAACTCGGCTTTGGTAGAGAAGGGTGCTGCGTTTACATCGCTATTCCCCTGAACAAAGCCAACAAGCTGCTCTTTGTTCATGGTATCTACAACCCCATTTTTATCAACTTTAACTATGAGCAAATTATCTGCATAAATTTGCTTTACGTATGGCACATTAAAATGCGTGGCCTCATAAATGAGCTCTTGGGTTAGTTCAATTAATTGTTCGCTGTTCATTCTTTTACTTTTTAGCAATTGATACAAATAGTGTGAATACAAAGGCCCGATATATAGCTGTACCAAGCCTTTGATTGTTATTCTTACCGCTGATTTTCAGGTATCACGATCCAATCGGCATATTTTGTTTTTCCCAGAAAAACAGCAGCTTCCGGCACTATAGTATCGGCTTCTATCGGTGCTCCTGAATACAGGGCATTTGCATCGGATGCCACATTGTAACTTTTATGGGTTGCCTGCAGATATTGCTTTACCCATACAGCCATGTCGAATTTTTCGGGGCCTCCTATTTCCAGGGTTTTGTTAACAGGCTGTTGTAATGCTGTTTGGGCCATAAAAGCCGCCACATCTTTACTCGCTATGGGCTGAATGTTGGCTGCCGGTAGTATCACCTTGCCATCAACCGTACTCATTTGAACAATACCACCGGCAAATTCAAAAAACTGCGTAGCATGAACTATAGTATATGGAATGCCCGATGCTTTGATCATATCTTCCTGCACCTGCTTAGCACGGAAATAACCGCTGGCCTGTAGTTTTTGAGTACCCACTACCGATAAGGCAATGTGATGCTGTACGCCCGCTGCTTTTTCTGCAGGTAACAGGTTTTCGTTGGCGGTTTTAAAAAAGTGCATCACATCATCATCTGCAAATGAAGGTGAGTTTGATAAATCCACCACTACCTGGGCCCCTTGCAGCACTTCTTTTAAACCTTCGCCGGTAAGTGTATTTACACCGTTGTTGGGTGAGGCTGCAATTACTTCGTGTCCGCTAAGTTTTAACTGATTTACTGTTTGACTACCAATAAGGCCGGTACCGCCGATAACTACTATTTTCATGATCTATACTATTTAAGGTTAATTATATAGTACAAAGATGGAGATAGCTGTGCCGGGAAAACTTAAGCTGGTTTAAGAAACGTAGAGGTCCTGGTAGGTCTTTAAAGTTATTGAGGAAACACCCATGTAACTGGCAAAAATAGCATCGGGAATTCTTCGAATCAGTTCAGGATAGGTAGTTCTGAAGTAGCGATAGAATTCCTCTTTAGATACGGTAGCAAATGTTTTTTGCTTGTATAAAGCCGCCCCGTAAGCCCGCTCATGAATTTTATTGAAGTACAAAGCCAGTAAAGGATATTGTAACAACAATGCCTCATAATTTTGCCTGCTTATACAGGTAATCTCCGAATCTTCCATTGCAGCAATTGCATAAACAGCAGGTTTAGTATCGGAAAAGGTTTTATAATCTGTTATCCACCAGTTTTCTAAGGCAAAATGTATTACCTGTTTTTCATTTTTATTTTCATAAAACAAGTACAGGCAGCCTTTATTAACAAAGTAAATAGTATCGCAAATCTCGTTTTCACTCAAAAGCCACTCTTCTTTTTTCACCATTTTTGTTTGAAAAAATGGTGCTATTTTTTCCTGTGCTACCGTAAAGTCAGGAATGAGTTTTTGAATATGATGATACAGTTGTTCGGTCATGAATTGGTTTTCTTCTTTACTTTCTTTTTTCTTAATTCGCTCAGGTACTCCGGTGTAAAGCCTAAAAAAGATGCTAGTACTTTTTGCGGGATGCGCTGAATAAATTCCGGGTATTTGGATTGAAAGAGGTCATAAAACTCATCCTTGGGCATCCTGGAGATCATCCGGACACGAAGCAATGATGCTGCGTATGCCCGCTCATATACTAAGCGGAAATAGTTTTCGATGATCGGGAATTTCGCGAGCATCAATTCATAATTGGGTGCAGTAATGGTCAGAACCTCCGTCGCTTCCAGCGCCTGAATGGTGTATCCTGATTTCTGGCCCGCTCGAAAAGCATTAATATCCGTCATCCACCAATTTTCTAATGCGAATTGCAGTGTTTGCTCCACTCCATTATAATCTGTAAAATACAAACGCAGGCATCCTTTTACCACAAAAAAATACAACAAACAACGCTTATTTTCTTCCAGTAAAATATCCTTTTTCTTAAATACTTTTGTTTCAAAAAAAGATAATATCATATCACCTTCTATCCCGGGAGTTGAAGTAACTTTTTGAATGTGTTGTATAAGCGGATGCATTTGTTTTTATGAAAACAATAGCCCAAATATAAGAAACAGCGGGGTTTACTTCACGCTGCAATAGGGATAGTAAAATTATTACTCATCATTCAATCCTTTGCCACTAAGAATTTGCAGCATATATTTTTCGACCCGGGCCTCCCGGGTTTTGGATTGCTTGGGTTTAGCAAAATGGAGGATATACGCCCTTTGCCGTCCAGGTGTTAGCGCCTCAAAGGCCGTTTTCAGGGCCGGAATACTATCTAACTTACTTTGAAATTCATCCGGCATAGGAAATTCATCAGTCTGCTTCAATTCCACCTTTAAACCGGCTTTTTCCACCTCTATGGCTTCATAAATACAGGCTTTCAGGATAGATTTTTGCTCTACTATTTCCAACACATTGGTAAACCGGATCTGGCGGGCCGCCTGCACATTTTCCGTTTGCTGAATCAGGATGCCATGGGCATTATTTAATAAGGCACCTTTAAAAAACAACAGTGCGCAATACTCTTTAAATTCATGTATTAATAGGACGTTGCCTTGCTGAAAAGTATAACAGGGGCAACCCCATTTCAATTCTTCTGTAAGCCCGCAGTCCAGAACTATCATTCTTAATTGTTCCAGCTCTTCCTGCCACTTTTGGGCCTTATTAAAATAAAAATCAACTCTCGGATTCATGTTGTCATTTTAATTAAGTACAAAATTTAAACCCTTAATGATCCCCGGAATCCCCTGGCGGCATAGTAAGACTCCGCACCGTTATGATATACAAATATGGTATCGTACCTACGGTCACAAAAGATCGCTCCACCCAGTTTTCTGATATCGGCAGGTGTTTTTACCCAACTTGATGTTTTGATATCAAATTTCCCCAGTTTCTGCAGCTCCCGATATTGCTCTTCTGTTAAAAGCTCAATACCCATTTCACGCGCCATTTCCACAGCACTGTTTCCTGGTTTATGTTCCTTCCTGGCTTCCAGTGCTTCATGATCGTAACAAATACTCCGGCGCCCTTTAGGGCTTTCGGCTGAACAATCATAAAAAATGTATTCATCTGTCTTTTGATTATAGCCAACAACATCCGGTTCGCCGCCGGTTATTTCCATTTCATCAAGTATCCATAGCTTTTCGGCATCCAGCTTTGCTTCTACCTGAGCCCAGGCTATACCTTTATGACGGTTCATGTTTTTCTCAAAACGGATTTTCAATGTACGGAGTAATTCTTCAGATTGTTCTGATGATAATTGTTTTTTATTGCTCTTCATATGGTTTGGTTTATACAATATCCCTGTTGGGGCAGGTATGTTAATTTAAATATAAGGTCAATTGCTAATTAACCGAAATGATCTTTCTGTCAGCCGGCCTCAAGTACCATGATAAAACCGCAAAAATGGCAAGCACAAACGGCGCAATGATTTGCGCTGAGATATCGTTGCTGGCAATATGTGAAATTACAGCACCGCTCATTACAAAAAAGATGCCTGCATACGCCCATTCCTTTAGCAACTTAAATTTGGGAACTAATATGGCAATTACGCCCAGCATTTTCCAAATACCTATTAGCGCAATAAAATAAGTAGGATATCCCAAAGGTTTAAAACCTTGTACCACCCCCTCTACCCGCAAGGCCTGTGCTAATCCTCCAGAAAAAATAAAGAAGGATAATACTACCGTAACTATCCAATACCAAAGCGTTTTTTTCTTTTCCATTTTAAATTATTTTAATTGGTTTACGACGTTTTGCAAGCGGTTATGCGCCATATTGATACCCTGGGCAAAAGGCATCTGTAATATTTGATCCCGAAGCGCTATTGATCTGTATACGATATGCATGGTGAGTTTGCTGGTATCATTAGTGAGTGATTCAAATTCCAGAAACTCCATTTGAACATCAAATGGAGTATTCTCCATTTCAAATGTCCGGGTGATCTTCTGGTTAGGAACAAACTCATGAATGGTACCATTTGCCCTAAAAACTACGTTTCCTTTAGCATCTGATGTTTCAAACTGGTAACCGCCATGTTTTTGATTGTCCAGTTTAAGCACTTTTGTCCCCATCCATTGCTCCACAATCTCTGGTTCTTCGTAAGCTTTAAAAAGCAATTCCAATGGCAAATCAAATTCCCTGGTAATCACTAATTCCTGTTTGCCATTTTCGGCATGGATCTTTGTTTTTTGTTCCATATCAGTTTATTTTTTGGATTGATAGTTTTTCATAATGGCTTCCAGTTTGTTAAATCTGTCATCCCACATTTGGCGGAATGGTTCAATAAAGTCGGCTACATCTTTCATTTTTTGCGCGTTTATGTGATAGTAAATTTCCCTTCCATTTTGTTTCTGTTCCAATAATTCGCATTCGGTGAGTATTTGTAAGTGCTTGGAAACTGTTGGTCTGGCGGTGTCAAAATTGGCGGCAATTGCGCCCGCAGTTAAAGCTTGTGAAGCAACTAAAAGCAATATGGCTCTTCTTGTTGGGTCGGCTATGGCCTGGAATACGTCTCGTCTTAAATTCATTGCGTAGTCATTTGACTACAAATCTAAATGTAGCCATTTAACTACGCAAGTTTTTTTATTATTTTTTTCTCTGAAACTTTTACCTGTGTTAGACCTTTGTATTTAATTAGCCTGCATTCATTAAAATAAATCTTAAATTTAATAAAAGTGACGCTGATAAAGGTTGGCGGCATTTTCGCCTATATGGAACACAACAAAAAAATAATAGAACCCGACAATACAGCCGTGCGAACAGCTTTATGGCGAGCCATGCATGTTGAAATTGATGCCCTTCCACACATTATTGATGATGAAGTAGGGTTAAAACTAGTAGCTCCAAATAACGACTGGCAACAGCGACCCGATATGCATCCGGAGTTCACCAAACGGTTGCGGGCATCCATTGTAGCCCGGGCCCGTTTTATTGAGGATCTGATTATTAAAGAAAGCGCACAAGGGATCAATCAGTATGTTATCCTTGGTGCCGGGCTTGACACATTTGCCCAACGACAGCCAGACATTGCATCCAAACTACAGGTATATGAAATTGATCAACCCGATACACAAACCTGGAAACAGCAGCGGTTGACTGAACTGGGCTTTGGTGCTCCCAATTGGCTACATTTTGTTTCTGTTAATTTTGAGATCTCTTCCTGGTGGGATGAATTGTTAAAAGCGGGATTTGACCTTAATAAACCAGCAGTTGTGGCTTGCACCGGCGTTAGCTTGTATCTTAGCAAAGAGGCTATCATTACTACCTTAAGGCAGCTGGCAACACTTGCAGCAGGTTCCACATTGGCTGTGGCTTTTTACCTGCCAATGGATCTGCTGGATGAAGAAGATAAATTTTTACAACAAATAGCAGAGAAAGGCGCCCGCGAAGCGGGTACGCCATTTGTAAGCTTTTTTACGCCTGATGAAATATTAGCGTTGGCCAAGGAAGCGAGATTTAAGCAAGCAAAAACAACATCGGCAAAGGATATGGAGCAGCTTTATTTTGCAAACCGGACTGATAGCCTTTTACCAGCGAGCGGAGAAATTTTCCTGTTAGCAACAACATAATAATTGCGATGTGTTATTCTTGGGTGTCTGGCTGTCCTGGTTAATATCAATGCAAATGAATTGACTCTGATAACGTGACCATAACACCACTTAACCTTGATAGTTTCCAACAGCGATGGGATCTTCTTCAAAAACATTTAGCAGCCTGTTTTTCCATTCTTCTATCCTAAGAGTAAGCTCTGCTGCTGATTGTTTTTCCGTTCCATAGATCACGTGGGGCCGTAATACCGAAAATCCGGTAAACTCTAAAATACCCCTTTGCAATGAATGCAGTATTACATCAAGATCTCCATATCTCTCACTGATATAGTTAGCTTCTGGTCCGCCAGTAGTCAAGGAGAGCAGCGCTTTTTTACCCTGGAAAATGCCATTTTCATAAATGTGGCCATTTTTGTAGAAACGCCCCATGGCAAACACACGGTCTACCCAACCCTTCAAAATAGCAGGCACGCTGAACCACCACAACGGAAACTGCCAGATCATGAGGTCGCACCACTCTACCTTTTGCTGCTCTTGCTCAATAAAGTTTGCAAAACCCTCTGTTTGACTTGCATATGCCTCTTCCTGTTGTTGTTTAAAAAAGAGAGGATCGTTTACCGTTGTAAAGTTAGATCGATCTGAAACCGGGTTAAACTGCATGGCATACAAGTCAGATATCTTTACCTCATGGCCTACAGCGGTAAGTGTTTCCATAGCGATGCTCAGTAGAGCGCCGTTCATACTTTGAGGTTCGGGATGGGCATATATAATAAGAATTTTCATAGTGCTGATATCGGTTTTTTAATAAACCGCAGGCAAAACTATCCCTTAATCAGTAAGTTTGTGCATGTACGGCCAATTGTATGAGGCACACAAAAATGTAAGTTATGAGCACAAGAAAAATCACATCCACTAATAATATCAATCGGGAAAAACTAATTGACTTCTGTGGGATGATGTATGCCGTTGATCTACTGGGCGGGCGGTGGAAATTGATAATTCTTTACAAATTAGGCAAAGGCTCCCTGCGTTTTAGCGAACTAAAAAAAATCATCCCGGGGATTACAGACCGTATGCTGACATTGCATTTAAAAGAATTGGAACAAAGCGGTTTAGTAATCAGAACTATTTATGCCGAAGTACCACCTCGGGTTGAATACAGGCTTACCAGCAGCGCCGAACAACTGATACCCGTATGGCAGCAATTGGAGCATTGGGGCCTTACTCATAAAGAAAGCCAAGGTGTAAAATAAACGCGTAATTTGTAATCCACTCCCCCCTGCAACTCCTGATTTATAAATCAGCTATCATGAAAGCAATTCTTACAAAAACCTTATAATCAAACTCTAACGCTCTTTTTCCCAATTACTGAATCAGCTATAATAATGACTGACTACCCGGCCAATAAATCAATAATTAAGACAGCTGTAATCCATGCTCCTGTTACAAAAGTATGGACAGCCTTGACAGATCAGGAATTGATAAAACAATGGATGATTGATACGGAACTACAGGTGGTCACAGATTGGCAAACGGGAAATCCCATCATTTTTAAAGGGAGTTTACATTGGATAAATTTTGAAAACAAAGGCACTATCCTACAGTTTGAAACTGCTAAAGCATTTCAATATAATTATTGGAGCACACTTTCTGGCTTGCCAGACGTGCCTGAGAATTACACCATAGTTGGTTTTGTACTAAACCCAGCAGAAGGGGGAACAACGTTAACACTAACCCTAAGTAACTTTCCAAACAAAGTGATCTATAAACATCTTGATTTTTACTGGACGGTTACGCTGGATATTTTGAAAAAGCTTTGTGAGCAGCCATAGCCCATTGCTATCTACTTTTGTACATGTAAATCCACACCCTATAATTGTCGTAATTGCACCCGCCGTTATTGAGCATCTTGCCCTACCTTTATTTTATTAAAACAAAACAGCAATTAAAATGGAAACAGCAAATAACACCGCAATTACAGTTGAGACTATTGTAAACGCTCCTGTTGCAAAAGTTTGGAAATCATGGAGCGAACCTGAACATATAACCCAATGGTGCCAGGCATCTGACGACTGGCACGCGCCTTATGCAGATAACGACCTGCGCGTCGACGGAACTTTTAAAACTACCATGGCCGCTAAAGACGGTAGTTTTAGCTTTGATTTTGGTGGTGTTTATACCACGGTAGAAGAAAATCAGCTTATTGAATATACCATGGGTGATGGCCGAAAAGTATCTATTGTTTTTGAAGATTTTGATAATAGTACTAAAGTAATTGAAACTTTCGATCCGGAAAGTACCAACCCCATCGAAATGCAACGTGGAGGCTGGCAGGCTATTCTGGATAATTTCAAGAAGTATACAGAAACCGCTATTTAGTAATAGCATACCACTATAAAAGCCTGGTAAGGATATGTACCAGGCTTTATTAATATTTTAACTGAGTAGGCGATACACCGAATTTCTTTTTAAAAGCGGCACTAAAATGCTGAACGGATGAATAACCCAGTTCAAATGCTATCTCTGTAACCGATTTCTTCGCCTCAAGCAAATCAATTTTAGCCAGCTCCAGGCGGCTTTCCGCCAGATAGTTAAATACCGTAGCGCCAAACATCTCTTTAAAACCCCGCTTTAATTTGTACTCATTGATACCCGCCGCACGGGCCAGCTGTGATAAGCTTGGCGGTACCTCTATATGCTGCATCAGATAATCACGGGCATATACCAGTCGCTCCTTATCATAGTCGGTTTTGGCGTATACTTTTGTTGGGCCGAGTAATTGATCATAAGATTCGGCCTGTAAAACCAGTATCTCGATGGCCTTGGAAAGCAGGAACATTTTTTTCAGCGCCCCTACAAATTTGCAATTAACCACTGCATTGATGCAGCTTTGAATAGCCAGGTTGATATTTAAGTTATCGGCAGATAGCGCCGCCGACTCCCCTTTTAATATTTTATCGGCAAATCTCTTCAATGTATCATTACCATCACGCGTAATGTTCAGGAAAGCATCTTCGGTAAACTGGATCATGAATGATCGCATTTTTAGCTCTTCCACCTTCATCTTACCTTCTGCCTCGCTCCCGTAAAAAAGATTGTGCTGATTAGTTTTTAACTCCAATTGCTTATTTAAATTCTTGTTAACCATAAGTAATTTACCTTGTAAGCTAAAGTACATGGTCACCATTTTCATATCGCCCCGCCAATCAAGCACACCTTGCTCTCTGAAAACAGACTCAGAATAACTCATCCGGATACCATTAAATATCCAGATGCGTGTTTGCATATCACCAAAAGGCAGGTTCAGATTAACCAGCTCTGTTTTTAGATCGTCCGTATTAAACCCAGCCTCGCTAAGTGGGTGGCTATACAGGATATTGCTATTGGCAGCATCTTTTAATTCAAATGGCATTACTCCGTATTATATAAATCATACTCCTTTTAGTGTAACAAGCGACTATCAGATCGAGGGCATCTTTGTAATACAAAAACTGATCAAATCCTGGCAATCAATAATAAGATACTAAAAAGCACTTCTTGTTACTGATTATCAAGAGATAGTGATAATCTAAAAAATGAATTTTAAAAAATTAAGACAAATGATTGAAATAAAAGGAAATGGAAATATAGTTTCCAAAGAGATACCGGTAAGCTCATTTATCAGGCTGCACCTGGCTGCAAAAGGGCAGATAGAATTAATACCCTCAGATGAAGAAAAGGTAGTGATAGAAACCGACGAGAACCTGCTTGACTATTTCGAAGCTGTTAATTCGGGCCGCACCCTCTACATATTCTCCGAGGCAAAATTCAGGAGACCATCTTTTACAAGATGCGAGATCAAGGTTTATTTACGCCAGATAGATACACTTTATGTACGCTGCGACGGCGGAGAGGTAAACTGCGGCAAGACGATCACATTGGATAATCCGCTGGAAATAAAAATACAAAGTGTTGGCAGCACCAACCTTAACATTTTTGCTCCCGCGATAAAAGTATTGAGCCAATGCTCAGGCAATGTTATCCTTAAAGGTAAATGTGGTACGCTGAGCATCAAAAACCAAAGCGAAGGAAATTTATTTGCGCTGGAAATGATCGCGGATTATTTGAGTATCAAAAACATGGCTGAGGGCAATGTAGAACTGTATGCTAACAAATCTATCAGTATTGCTCATTGGGGCCAGGGGGATGTACACTACGCCGGTAACGCGGTATTAACCAATGTAAAACAATACGGAGAGGGCATCATTAAACACGTTAAATAATATGGAAACCATCAATAAACCAATAATTATTATAGGAGCCGGCTATGCCGGTTTATCCCTAGCTCTGTTCTTAAAAAAAGCAGGCATCCCATCAGCAATTTTTGAGGCATATCCCGATGTAAAGAGCATTGGTGCAGGCATTGGCCTGGCTCCAAATGGCGTAAGCATACTACAGGAGTTGGGTTTAAGTGAAAAAGTGATCAATGCCGGAAAAACCATCGATTATAATAACTTCAGGAATTACAAAGGCAAATTCCTGGCCCGGATAAAAACCAATGCCATCAAAAAATTTGGACAACCATTTGTGACCATCTCCAGGGCCACATTGCACCAGATACTTTACCAGGAGGCAATTGAACAGGGTATTGGAATAAACTTTCAAAAGCGATTAAAGGATATCAATGAACACACTGAAGGGATAATCGCCATTTTTGATGACGAAAGTCGGGTTGAAGGTTCCCTGATCATTGGCGCCGATGGCATTCATTCGGCAACCCGGAAAATCATTTTCAACAATGCCTTTCCCGAAGAATATACTGGCTTTTATGGCTCCGGAGGATTTACGCAGAGATCGGCCGTTTGGCAACATCTTGGTCAATATGATCATGATGCACTTAACCTATCATTTGGGTTGAGCGGATTTTTTGGTTTTAGCTTCCAATCAAAAGATGAGCTGATGTGGTGGTGCAGCTTGGAACTACCTGAACAGGATGCCAAACAAACTTTAATGAATCTTCCTGCCGAAGCATTAAAGAACAAATTAGCTACTGATTATAAAGATTTTTATCAGCCTGTCCCACAATTAATAGCCAACTCAGATCATGTCATCAAAACTATCATGTATGATATGCCCAGCCTGCCCGAATGGCACAAAGGCAAAACTATTTTAATAGGCGACGCTGCCCATGCAGTTAGCCCCACAAGCGGACTGGGAGCTTCCTTAGCCCTGGAAGATGCCATGATATTAGCTAAGCTACTCAGGAAATACACTACAGCTGATTACCCTAAAGCTTTTTCCGATTTTCAATCTATCAGAAAGCCACGAGTGGAGAAGGTACGCGCCGATGCCCAAAAGCATAACAACGATAAAAAAGTGCACTCGCCAATCTCGGCCTGGTTTAGAGATGCGATGATGTCGATTTTTCTCAGACTATTCGGATTGGGGGCAACCGACTGGAAGTACGATTATAAAATTAAATGGGATGATCAATAGTAGAGAGGCTGTATCATCAATCATGATACTGCATCTTTGTTCTTTGAACTATCCGGATACCCAATTACGGATTGAGCTATACCCTTGGATTAAATTGGCTCAATTAACAAAAAAGTGGGTTTACATGGTTTACACTTTTTTGGGTTTATATTTAATTATTTAACTGACAATCAAATAATTAAATAAATTTCATCATCAAAAAGTGGGTTTACATGTAAACCCACTTTTTGTATAAATATGATGCGCTTAATTTTTAATTCATAGGCGCCACAATACCAAAAGCGGTCAATTTGATTTATGATACAGCCTCTTTGTTATTTGATAAGTTCAGAAAACTCAAACAGTTGCAACAATAAACAATCTTGGGAATGGTAACAGCACAGAGCCATCTGCGTATTGTGGGTATGCTTTCGCTATTCCCTCTTCATATTGCGCCAGAAAAGCATTTCGTTCGGTATCATCAAGCGGCTCAATAAAAGGGCGAAGACCGGTTCCTTTAAACCACTCTACGATTGCCGCGGGGCCACCTTGCAACGGATGATGATAAACCGTACGCCAGATATCCAGCGTAGCAACCTTATCGCGTAGGTTACGATAATACCATTCAGCTCCCTCTCTGGTCATTCGTTTTGATGCATCGTTTAGCTTGGCAGCCCAAGGCCCGTTTGCGGCAGTTTCACGCATGAGACGGTGCGCAGGCTCGTCAAAATTATCGGGCATTTGTACGGCCAGGCAGCCTCCTTTAGCCAATTTACCGATCAGCGCGGGGAACAGCGTCTGATGATCAGGAACCCATTGCAGGGCCGCATTCGCCAGGATAACATCATAGGGCCCGGTGTCGCGCCATGTTGAAATATCGTCGACCTCAAAATGAACATCCGGCAGGCGTTTACGTGCCGCTTCGATCATATTTTCAGAACTATCCATACCCGTAATTTTAGCATCTGGAAATTGAGCGCTCAACAACTCCGTTGAATTACCTGGGCCGCATCCAATATCAGCTGCTGTATTTACTTGATTTATAGGAACATTAAAAAGAAGATCCCGGATGGGGCGATTACGTTCATTTTCGAACTTTGAATATTGTGCGGAGGACCAACTCATATATTTTCATGTTTAATATTTAACAAAATACAGATAAAAAAATTGTACACGCAGAGTTGTTCGTTATTACCTTAAGATAACTCCAGGCACTGCTATTTCTATTAATTTTGCAGGCTCACACCACCAATACTATGCAACATTTGCTTGATAATCCTATCTGGAATGCTTTGATATCCGGAAATAATAACCTGGCTCAGGGTAATAGCCAGGTTAAATATTACGCCGAAAACGTAGCCCCTTTTGTTGGCTTTGAAGATTATTCAACGGCTAACTTTAATATCCTGCACGATCTTGTACCTGATCAGCGGGTTTTGGCCGTTGTTTCGGCAGAAGAAATTACCATTCCTGATAACTGGAAGGTGCTGAATAATATGAAAATATTACAACTGGTGTTTGATGGCCCATTACCACAGGTGTCGCTAAATCAAGAATTGGTTAGTTTAACAGATCAACACATACCAGCCATGCTTGCATTAACCCAAATGACCAATCCCGGGCCATTCTCCGAGCGCACCATCGATTTTGGTAATTACAAAGGTATTGTCATTAATAATGAGTTAGCTACTATGGCCGGATATCGTACCCAACCATCACCATATATTGAAATTAGCGCCGTATGCACCCATCCAAATCATCTGGGCAAGGGTTATGCAGGCACATTAATTAATTATCATATAGATCAAATTATTGCAGCATCGGGGATTCCCTATCTTCATTCACGTATCGATAATGCAAACGCCATAAGACTTTATCAAAAGTTGGGCTTTTCCATCAGGAAGGAAATGACTTTCAATATCATCCAAAAAAATTAACAAACAGGCCCGGCATTTTATGCCGGGCCTGTTTGTTTTATAATACTATTGATATATCAAAATTATGAATTACCCTTGATAAGTCTTGATATCCATACCAATAGCACAGCGCCAAAAAAGGCGGTAATCAGATAACCAATGCTCCCACCCCAATGGATGCCCAGCCATCCTAAAACAGCGCCACCGACCCATCCGCCGACTAAACCCAACAGAATATCAATAATAATTCCATAACCATCACCCTTCATCACTTTCCCTGCGAGCCAACCGGCAATACCGCCTAATAAAATTTGAAATAATACGCTCATAATTATAGGAGTTTAAGTTAAAAAATCAATTGATAACATCACCACAGCAGATTTGAAGCCACTAGTTACGCTTTTGTATTCAGAGAATTGTTTTATACTACTTCACAGGTCTTTAAGTACCCGTTAACTACATTTAGGTTTACATAAAGGTATTCATTATCTGTTACATTTGCAGAATACATTTATTTCATTTTCAAATAGCACTTATACCTAAAACACCAAATTTACTTTTGTACTTGCAGAATATGGTTTTCTGTCTATATTTGCACTCCCAACGCGAAAGTAGCTCAGTTGGTAGAGCACGACCTTGCCAAGGTCGGGGTCGCGAGTTCGAATCTCGTCTTTCGCTCAAAGCCCTTCCTT
>Ga0209437_100531_pt1 | contig 26457 bp, 22 predicted proteins | sample AraplaL_Cvi_mTSA_FD_184266 | JGI IMG/M metagenome (GOLD analysis project Ga0209437, IMG submission 184266) | Arabidopsis root microbial communities from the University of North Carolina, USA - plate scrape CL_Cvi_mTSA (SPAdes) (version 2) | ecosystem: Host-associated > Plants > Roots > Endosphere...
AGCCGGAGCATGCTGCATGATATCATTGAATCCTGTGGAATCGGCGAGCTTGCGGGCATGGCAGAGGGCGGCATAGAAGGAGCGCGGATGATCATGGATCTGCGTCCAGATGTGGTGCTGATTGATCTGCTGATGCCCGATCAGGACGGAATTGAGACGGTTGCGAAACTGAAGCACAGCGGATATACCGGGAAATTTATCATGATCTCTCAGGTGGAGAACAAGGAGATGGTAGGGGCGGCCTACCAGAACGGGATTGAATTCTTCATTCATAAACCGATTAATCGGGTCGAAGTGGAGCATGTGCTCAGCAAAGTGAATGAACAGTGGAAGTACGAACGTTACGTGCTGGAGATTAAACAGTCGATGGCCCGATTGAATCTGGTGGAAGTGCCGGCCCCTGCCCAAGGTCGTACGGTGCGAGACGCGGCGAGAAGTATTCTAATGGATCTGGGGATCATCGGAGAAAGTGGTAGTAAGGATATTGTGGCCCTTATGGAATATGCAATTGATCAGAAGCGCGCTGGAGAGTGGCCGCCATTGAAGGAGTCGTATGAAGCAGTGGCCCGGACATACAAGTCTACGCCCAAGGACGTGGAGAAAGAGAGTAAGGCGATGGAACAACGTATTCGCAGAACGGTGATTGCCGCACTGACGAACATGGCCTCGATTGGACTCACCGATTATAGCAACCACAAGTTTGAGCACTATGCTCCCCTCTACTTCGACTTCCAGGATGTTCGAATGAAGATGAGAGCGATGGAAGAAGATCAGGCAGGCGACAAAGGCAAGGTTAATATCAAAAAGTTCCTGCATGTGTTCTATATGGAGACGATTGAAAAGATGAATAACTGAATAACTGAGATAGGGTATCTCATATCCAAAAGCCGAATTCCCGGAGGTAACACTTCACGGATGTTCGGTTTTTTTTGTTTTTAATGCTCGTCATTGTTATATAACATTACATAGAATGTCGAAATTAGATCTTTTATTAGCGCTTTTTGCGCGTTTAACTATCAAAAAACACTTCATGTTAATTTAAATTTCATGATTTGTAATTATTTTATGTAGGATCATGTAAGTTGGCGTAGGGAGCAAACTACAATACGTACATGAATAGCATTTTGCATAAACCCGGTGAGCGTCTTTCAATCAGAAAGATATAGATCGAAATGATTCTATTCGTCTATATCTTATACCCGGAAGCGAGTTTGATTCGAATTATGCAAAATGCTGAAATACAAATGGTCGATTCGGTCGATCCCAATCTAATTCGGAAAAGGGGTTTTTCTATGAAAAAGGTAGCATCCATTGTAATGGCGTCCGTTCTTGCTCTAACACTTAGTGCCTGCGGTGCAGCGAAATCGGGTGAAGAGAATAGTGCCCAGTCGGCAAGTGGTTCAGCTGTTGAGAAATACACATTTGGTACCGATGCAACGTATCCCCCTTTTGAGTTCCAGAAGGACGGCAAATATGTAGGGATCGATATTGACCTCATGAACGCAATTGCGGAAGAAGAGGGCTTTGAGGTAGAGATCAAACCGATGGATTTCAAAGGCATTATTCCAGCCATTACGGCGAATCAACTGGACGGAGCCATTGCAGGCATTAGCATTACCGACGAACGTAAAAAAGTTGTGGACTTCTCGGACCCGTATTATCAGGCCGGTCTGTCCTTAATCGTACATGAAGATAACGCGGACATCCAAAGTCCTGAAGGTTTGAAAGGAAAGATTATTGCGATTAAAAAAGGAACCTCAGGTGCCAATCTTGCAGATGAATATGCAAAAACCTATGGGGCAACCGTGAAATATTTTGATGACAGTCCATCGATGTATCAGGAAGTTGCGAACAAAAACGCAGATGCTACGCTGGAGGACTTCCCGGTCATCTCCTATAAGATTGCCATCGACCCGAATGCCAAGCTCAAAATCGTTGGAGATCGATTGAACGGTGACTTCTACGGCATTGCTGTTGCTAAAGGTGACACGGAGTTGCAGAAGAAGATTAACGATGGACTGAAGAAATTGCAGGAAAACGGAAAGTACGACGAGATTGTAAGCAAGTATCTGGGAGAAGCGGCTAAATAGAAGGGAATGTGGTACGGATGGACTCCTCCTTGCAAGTCATCATAGACGCACTGCCTCTTCTGTTAGAGGGTACAGTTGTGACGTTGAAACTGATCGTGATCTCGCTCATCATTGCGATGGTAATTGGATTGATCTCAGGTCTGATGAGTACTTCCTTGAATCGATTGTTGCGGCTGGTAGCCACACTTTACGTGGATATCATCCGTGGTACACCCCTTCTGGTGCAAGTATATTTTATCTACTTCGGGTTGCCGGTGTTCCTGGATATGCGCATTCCGGCGATGACCGCAGGCATTATTGCGATCAGTCTGAATGCCGGAGCCTACATCTCGGAGATTTTCCGAGCGGGTATCAATTCAATTAGCAACGGGCAGCATGAAGCAGCGCGATCCCTGGGCTTAACTCGTTTTCAGACAATGAGACTGGTCGTGTTGCCTCAAGCAACCCGGCGCATGATTCCTACCTTTGTGAACCAGTTCATTATTACGATTAAAGATACATCGCTGTTGTCCGCGATCGGTATCGCTGAATTAACGCAGAGCGGGGAGATTATTATCTCCTCTAACTTCCGGGCATTCGAAATCTGGGGTGTGGTGGGCATATTCTATCTGATCATTATTGTGCTATTGTCCCGGGCTTCCCGGTTCATTGAGAGGAGGTATGCGATCCGATGATCACCGTAGAGAATCTAAAAAAGCAGTTTGGTGCCAATGAAGTATTGAAGGATATCTCCACAACGATTCTGGAGAAAGAAGTCGTATGTGTCATCGGTCCTTCCGGGTCTGGTAAAAGTACGTTCTTGCGCTGTCTCAATCTGCTGGAGGGTGTGACGTCTGGAAAGGTGACGATCGGTGGCATTGAGGTCACTTCACCTAAGACGGATATCGATCAGTTACGAACCAATGTAGGCATGGTGTTTCAACAGTTCAACCTTTTCCCACATCTGACCGTGCTGGAGAATATCATGCTCGCGCCGAAGCATATCAAGAAACTGAATAAGGCCGATAATGAGAAAAAGTCAATGGAACTGCTCGGCAAGGTCGGGCTGTCTCAGAAGAGAGATGCTTATCCCGAGCAGTTGTCAGGTGGCCAACAACAGCGTGTAGCCATCGCGCGTGCACTCGCCATGAACCCCAGTGTGATGCTGTTCGATGAACCTACGTCTGCACTGGACCCCGAGATGGTTGGAGAAGTACTGCAAGTCATGAAAGACCTCGCTCACGAGGGGATTACTATGATTGTTGTTACGCATGAGATGGGCTTCGCCCGCGAGGTGGCAGATCGGGTGATCTTTATGGATGGCGGATATATTGTAGAAGAAGGCACGCCTGAAGAACTCTTTCAGAATACCCGGCATGAACGGACCAAGGCGTTTCTGGGTAAGGTTTTATAGTCTATCAAAGTGATAACCCCTTATGGCAAACCGTGTACTAAAGACATCAGATATGATGGACTTAGGTCGGGAAGCTGAAGGGGTTATTATTTTAATCCAGAATTACTTCTTTATCTGGTTGTTCAAGAAATTCAAACATGATTTTAATTTGTTCCAGCGTATTTCTTTCCAATGATAATTCAGGTAAAGCGTCGATAGCAAAAAAATCAACTGCGCTGGTTTCTACACCTGTTTCCGCATGCCCTCCTATAATGTCACATCGGATAAACATCTTATATACGTGATATGGCTCAGGTGGGTGTCCATGGAATTTTTTGTCCAATACGGCTAACAACCGCATCGGCACAACATCAAAACCGGATTCTTCTTTAATTTCTTTCACCGCTACTTCTGATGGTGAGAGGCCGATGTCACTCCATCCCCCTGGTAATGCCCATGCCCCATCTATGTTCTCTCGAACCAAAAGCACTTTGTCTTCCCTGAAAACAACGCCACGAATATCGACTTTAGGCGTTGCGTAACCAGAATCACTTGCAAATGTAAGTGATATTTTCTCTTTGTTAACAGAAGTATAGTTGCTTAAGATATCAACACTAATGCGTCTCAATTCCTCATAACGCTCGATATCATAAACATCCTTAGCATAGGTTAAACCTGTTTGTGAGATAGCCTGAATCTGTTTTGCCCATTCTAGCCACTTTGTGTCCATGGACTCCTCTTTTCTTCGCAAATCATGAGATTTAGTTTGGTTAGGAAATGAATCCATTATATCATACGAATTACAGTCTATAATGATTGCTTTTTATTATAGAACTGCGAGATATTATAAAGAAATGATGTCCAGAGGAGAAAGTGAAATGAACATAACTATAGATCAACAAGGTAATTCCAAGGTTGCCATTATTGAAAGTAATGGCATCGTCATCAAGAATACTCAAGATGCACTGGATTTGATGGCTTCGATAAGATATACCGATGATGCTGACAAGCTCATTATCGACAAATCGAACATCACGGAAGAGTTCTTCGAACTGAAAACCAAGCTTGCAGGCGAGATTTTGCAGAAATACGTGAACTATCATGTTAAGCTTGCTATTGTGGGAGATTTCGAAGGATATAACAGCAAGAGCCTGAGAGATTTCATCTATGAGTGCAACAATGGCGAGCATTTTTTCTTTTTGAAAAACAAAGAGGAAGCGCTTCAGAAGTTGCATAATATCAGTTAAACGCACATCCGAAGCATGTAGAGAGCCTGCTTATAATCTGAGTCAAACGTAGGAGGTTTGCATGGTGATATCTAATGAGAATTTAAAGGTAACTCCTCTGCCTGAGATCGGAAATCTCAAGGTGCATGGCAGAACAAACGGAGAGTTGTCGCCGTTGACGTTATTTTGGACGGGAAGTGCGGTTGAACTCAATGTACAGGGCTCCGAACTATGGGTTGAGGTGGAGTCGCAGTATGACATGTATGAGTCATGGATCAGTATTCTGATCAACGGTGTTCCGGTGAGCAGACAGATGTTAACGGCGGGAAGGTACTGGGTCTGTGTAATCCGGGGCATGAACGCGAATGTGGTGAAGAATGTTCGGATCGTTAAGGATGTTCAAGCGATGAGTGGTGATCCGGGATGTTCCTTGCAGATTCATGCGGTGAAATCCGATGGAGCGTTCCTGCCTGTGCAAGAAAAACCGTACAAGATCGAGTTTATCGGTGACAGCATTACATCTGGCGAAGGTGCGATTGGGGCTAAAGCGGAGGAAGATTGGATTCCAATGTGGTTTAGTGCCATACATAACTATACGTATATGACAGCAGAGGCATTGAATGCAGAATACCGGGTTATTTCGCAAAGTGGCTGGGGTGTGCTGACAAGCTGGGATAACAATCCGAAGGGGAACATCCCCGATGTGTACGAACAGGTCTGTGGCCTGCTTGCTGGTGAACGTAACGAAGCGTTAGGTGCAGGAAATCCCCATGATTTTAGTTCGTGGCAACCGAATGTAGTGGTTGTGAACTTGGGTAGCAATGATGGAGGTGCGTTTCAGTCACCTGAGTGGAAAGACCCTGACACCGGCAAGGTGTACAAGCAGCGGCTGAACGAAGATGGTACGTATCATGAAGAAGATCTGGCCGCTTTTGAGAAAGCGGTAGAACAGTTCCTGTTCAAACTTCGGAAAAACAATCCGGCCGCACATCTCGTATGGGCTTATGGCATGCTTGGTTTTCCCATGATGCCTGCCATTTACCGTGGGGTTAATGCATATATGAAGGGGACAGGAGACCGCAAGGTCTCAATCATTCAGCTTCCTGATACAACCGAAGAGACGGTAGGGGCGCGCACCCATCCAGGCGAGTTATCTCACCGCAGGACGGCAGAGGTATTAGCGGAATATGTACGAGGCATGTTAGGATAGCTTGAAACATGGGAATGAAAAGACCACTCTTTCATGAATTGTACCCCAATGGTTAGATGTGTCTCGCTTAATGGGGTTCCTTCATCATAAGAATGGTCTTTTTCTTTTCTTCTTATCTACACATTTGAGGGTGTGTCCACTGCATTGCTGTTCTGTACCTCATAACGAATCGAAATGATCTGTCCGAGCGTCTGAGTTCGGACCATTTTGAATTGACTTGGCACAGTGCCTGTCGGGAATAAAGGGATGCCTTCACCAAGAATTTTCGGAATGATGGCGACTTCAATCTCATCCAGTAATTTTTTGGCTAAGACAGCTCCAACCAATATGCCTCCACCCACAATCCACACGTCTCCATCAGAATTCTGCTTTAATCGAGGGATGAGTGTATCTACCGTCTCGGTTGTAAACTGTACATGAGGAGCGGCCGGCTGTTCTGAGCGGGATAGCACATACGTTGGGCGATCCGCATAGGGGAATTCTTCAGAAAGTGTGAGCACCTCCTCATACGTATTACGTCCCATAACAACGCTACCGATCGTCTGATAAAAGGCGGCATACCCGTTGTCTCCACCATCACCCTCCACGTCAAATAACCAATCTACCGAACCGTCCAGTCTTGCGATATATCCATCCAGACTCATAGCAATGTACAAAATGGTTTTGTTATTGTTCATAGTAATCGCTCCCTTCTACAATGTATGATACACTTAAAATATGACAAAAGTTGACGTAGTTAGGATGTTGAATATATGAATAATCGGAAACTGGCTATCATGCGCCTGATGGATTCCAGACAGAAGTTTACAGCCCGGGAACTGGCAGAACGATTTGACGTATCTGTACGTACAATCCAGCGAGATCTGGATGCATTGCAGACACTGGGTTTTCCTTTGTACACCGAAGTTGGTGTTAACGGGGGATATCGGGTGCTGCCCAATCGGATCTTGCCACCTCTTCAACTGACACAGCAGGAGGCGTTAGGACTATTTATGATGCTGGAGTATTTACAGCAAGTCCCGGATTTTCCGTACGGTTCCATGCGTGAACATCTGGCTGAACAGTATTTCTCCACTTTGCCTAAGGATGTACAGGACCTCATTATGCGGATGAGAGAGCATATCACTTTTGTCCAGCATCCCGGTGAGCATGCCGAGCCTTTAACAACCGAGATATTGGGTGCAGCGGTGGAAAAGAGAGAAATCCAGTTTATGTATCATGCCCGTAGTGGTCATAAAAAAGTCCGAGTCTTTCCCTATGGCATCTACTATGGGCAGGGGTATTGGTACATGCCAGCACGAAATAAGGATCGCGTGTTGTTGTATCGGGTGGATCGAATGCAGCAGTTGGCTGTGATGGAATCGGTTGATGAATCTGTTCCGAGTCTGAAGGCATGGCTAGATGCCAAAGAAGACAGAGCAAGCGTAGAGGTGGTACTGCATTTCACGGAATTTGGAGCAAGGATGGCCGCGTCAGATGTGTTGTTCAAGTCGGTCCAAGGCAACGAGTGGCGTGGAATGGTTCCGCCCGAGGAGTTTTCTTTTACAGCGAGAAAGTTACTCTCCTATGGCCCGGAAGTGAAAGTGATCTCGCCCACTGAATTGAAGCAACAGGTTAGAGAGTTACTCGAACGGAGCATAAGCCAGTATGGCAGGGGATAAAAGCTATATACGCTCGATATTTGGGTATTAAGAAAAAGATAAGAGAGGTGTGTAGAGATATGAGCAAAGTGTGGACTAAAGACATCATCCCAACTGTATCCAATAAAGTAGTGATTGTGACAGGTTCGAACGGTGGGTTAGGGTATGAAACGGCATTAGCGTTAGCTGAAAAAGGCGCGAGAGTTATCCTTGCCGTTCGTAATGTGGAAAAAGGTGAAAAGGCAGCTAATCAAATAAAGTCGTCTGTACATGTAGCGGGAGAGGTCGTCGTTATGCACCTTGACCTTAGTGATTTAGCCAGCATCCGTAAGTTTGCAGCCGCTTTTCTTGAGCAATACGAGTCCTTGTCCATTCTTGTTAATAATGCAGGCATTATGAATCCTCCGTTCCAGTTAACGAAGGATGGCTTTGAGTTGCAGTTTGGTAGTAATCATCTAGGCCATTTTGCGCTTACGGGCCTGCTATTGCCCCGATTGATTTCTACTCCAAAATCGAGAGTGGTTACTCTAAGCAGTTTGGCAGCTGGTAATGGTGCAATTGATTTTAATAATTTGGATGGCTCCAAAGGATATGCTCCCATGAAGTTCTACAGTCAAAGCAAGCTGGCCAATCTGATGTTTGCAAGAGAACTGCAGAATAAGTTTAATTCCGCCCATATGGATTCTATGAGTATCGCCGCTCATCCAGGAATTTCGAATACCAATCTGTTCTCCTTCGGTTCGGGGAAACAGGCAAATATATTCATGCGGAGTCTTCTGAAAATCATTAGTCAACCTGCACACATGGGGGCATTACCTACCTTGTATGCTGCAACAGATCCAACGATTACGGGAGGAGAGTATATTGCTCCTGGCGGTATTGGCGGCACTAAGGGCTATCCCAAGACCGCTAAGGTTATCGAAAAATTATATAATGCTGACATTTCAAACAAGCTATGGAGCGTTTCAGAAGAATTAACAGGAGTGTATTACCAATTTGACGTGTAGATTTTGCCATTAAGATAATTATTCCTTATTATGGTATAGATAGTTGAAGTTCTTCAGCACGAATATGAATGGGGGGCTACCATGATTCGATTCATAAGAAGTTTAACGACCCGCTCTATGCAGAGTCCATGCGATGAACAACGGCGGTTGTTTGCATAGAGCTTGAAATTCTTTTCCGCCATACCATTGTAGTGCATATCCAATGCGTTCATTGTACGACTCTGCTGCCTTAAAATTTTTAACTTTTAAGGAGTGGAGTAACGTGAAATATATTAATGCCGATACCATCTTCCCGGAAGAATTGCTTCGAGAAATACAGCGTCATATCCCTGGAGGCTTGATCTATATTCCGCGGCCCAAGGATGCCCATAAGAAGTGGGGCGAGAATTCGGGCGGCCGAAAGATTATTCAGGAACGGAACGTTGAAATCCGCCAGCTTTTTGCTGCGGGAGCGACCATTGATCAGCTTGCAGATCAATACTGTTTATCCGTGGATAGCATTAAGAAAATTGTATATTGCAAAAAGGGATGAAACTATAGAAGCTACGTTCGAGCCATCGAATGTGGCTTTTTTCCTGTAAAGAAGAAAAGAAGAATAAAGAATGGTTATGAAGGATTCTTTATATATTCGGGGCTGGTGATATTGCTTACAATTCATTTGACGGTGCAAGGATACGTGAGGGAGTTTTTGAAATACGTTTTCAAATTATCTGACAGGGTTGGTGAATATGAATATAGAAGTGAAATTAACGAATAAGGACGAGGCGTATGTGATTAAAAATATGTACCCGCTATATCTTCATGATCTATCCGGTCATTACGGTCTAGGTGGAGAGCATAGCCCAAATGAACACGGCATTTTCGAACCAAGTCCTGATTATAAAACGTTACAGGATCAGTATGATGTACAGAGCATATGGTGGGAAAAACCGGAGTGCCTTTATCCGTTCCTAATGAGTGTGGATGGTAGACCGGCAGGGTTTGCATTCGTAGCCACGCCGCCTCATTGCTCACAAGGCACGGATTTCTTCGTACATGATTTCTTTCTGATGCAGCCGTTTCGAGGGGGAGGCGTGGCTGAACACGCAGCATCGACGATCTTCGGAAGGTTTAGAGGGAGTTGGGAGTTGTTCACCAATCCATCGGAGAACAATAAGATCGGCCAATCTTTCTGGCGGAAAACAGTGGCTAATTATACCGAAGGTAACTATCGGGAAATGTACGGGCAAACGTTCGATGGCTATAAATTAATTTTCCAATTCTCCAATCATCTCTGAAGGTAAATATACGGATCTGTATCACGTAAAAGAGAGAGAACGTCTCCCTTTGCGGAAAACGCTCTCTCTCCATTGTCTTTTACAAAAGACCGCTGAAATAGTGATACTCAGAATTCACTTCAAAACCAACACTGCGGTATAAGTTCAAAGCACGTTCGTTCTCAGTAACAACGGATAGGCGAATATCTGTATAGTGTTGTTTCCTTAGGAGATTCACCAGAATATGAAGCACGGTGCGTCCTATTTTCCGTCCCTGATAAGCAGGCAAGATGCAAAAGTTATGAATAAATGCGGTTGTTGCATTAATGGAGTTGACCCGTACCAGCCCAACAGGCTGTTGATCATGCCATGCAATATAGGTAACTCGGCTGGGTTCATTCGTTTGCATAAAGTAATTGCGTGTCCAGTCCTCCGAATCTCCAAAAGCCTGGGATGTGCAAGTGACCATGAACTCCATATCCTTGGCTTCTGCTACGGACAACGTTAGTTCAGGCGATGCCACAACCTCAACGACTTGATTCACAAGTTGCATCGAATACTCCGCACGATCATAAATGGCTCCAAGGGACTGGGCAGTAAGAACACCCGAGGATAAGCCCTGAGGAACGCGATAACTGAGTTGGTTAATCCCCTGTGGTTTCATGTCCAGGATGGCCCGTTTTAGTAGGCTGGTGAACACACCTTGGCGATGATAATGCGGATGTACGATGGCATTAATATTCCCGGTTACGCTGTCAGAATTATACCAACTGAGGAGTCCTGCCAAATCACTGTCACGATAACAGAGGAGCGCGTGGTCTCCGTCTTTTTGGCTAATATGATCAAGGTCTGCCTTTAGATGCACGGAATCGAGCTGTTTACATTGTTGTTCGAGCAAAATAATAGCATCAATCTGTTCCTTGGAGTCATAGACCATGGGTACGACTTGATAAATTGACATAGCTTTCACACCTTCATTGTTGAAAGAAACGCGCAGTTATTGGACCCGTAGGCGCTATCCTTCGAGAGTTGGTCCATTTGTAATTTTGATCATCATCATCATTATCGCCTCCAAATCACTTCCCGATGACTATAACATAATCTATGATGCAGATGACACCTAATTAGAAATTGGTTCGCCCAAATGTGGCATCACCCTTCACTGTTGCGTTGCTGGCTACATTGATGGCGTCCAACTGCAATACATAATCATAATGCCGGATGTAATATCCTGGCTGGCTGTACGATTGAAGGGATACTTTGGTGCTGTCCGCCCAACCAGGGCCGCTCAGGAACGTGGCATCTCCCTTGTAGGCAGCGGTGTCGGCGTAGGCTTCAAGTACAATTTTGTTGCTGGCATTACGCTTCAGAAAGTAGCCTGGGAAGTTGATGGACTCCAGTGAAATGCCCGTGGAGCTGGCAAGACCCGGTACAACGCGGAACTGGGAGTCCAGAGCAGGAGAGACATTAGCGTCAATTCGTGCGATGTAGTTGGCGTGACGGATTTATCGATCCGGAACGTTGTGTGAACTGAAGCGGCTGTACCCTGTGGCTTCCGGTGTGGCTGGACCCAACATTTTGACCTCATGCAGGGTTGGGGTGTACCAGTTCCCCGGATTATTCCACAAGACCGCGTTCACCATATTAATTCGTACATAACGTGCGGTGAAATGCACAGCGTCCGTGGTGAAACCATAGGTCAGATTATTGGTGCGATCCAAGGTGGAGTAATTGACACCATCGTTGCTAATCTCGATTTTATATTTGTAGTACCCCTCGGAACCTTTATACATAAACCAGGAAGTATCGATCTCCGTGATCGTCTTCGGTGCGCCGAAGTCCACCTGCCACCAGGCGGGCCAACTATTGGAGGAAGCCACCCATGAAGTCTGGTAGTTACCGTCATTGACGTTGGAGGCAGACGAGCCAGAGGCTGTGGAGATGGCGGTAGCTGTTTTGCCTTGTGCATGGTTGACGAGAGCAGGTGGGGTTACGATGCCTGTCGCTGCGTCGATGTTCCACGTTGTATACCACTCCAGTGATGCTGTTCCGTTCGAATCATTCAAGGTTAGCGGCAGCCAGATATGTTTGTGCTCTCCAATGCTCATGGGGTTCCAGTGGTCTGCCATATAGATGTAGGATGTGGTGTTGCTGCCTGTAATCGTGGCAATATCATGGATCTGCGAACCGAAGGCAGATGGATTGCCATATGGTGTAAGTGCAGTCCACGGCCCTGTCATAGAGGTGGCTGTAGCGTATGCTCCCTGATTCGGATACCAGCCAGCGGCTTGGGAGGTGAAGAGGTAGTAACGGTTTCCTTTTTTCACAACGGCAGGTGCTTCGCGGTAGGCATTCTCAAACAGCCAGCCTTCGAAGGATTGTATTCCAGTGTAACTTGCATTCATTTTGAAAATAGCCATCGTATCATTGGCACCGCCATTCTTGCGTGAAGCAGTAACCAGATAACCTGTGCCATCTGTATCAACAAAGACGGTCATGTCACGGGATTCATAATTGAGTGGGCGGAAGCTGCCCTCATAGGTGAATTTGCCATTCGGGGTATTGCTTGTTGCGACCGCTACACGCCCGAGGTTGTAGTCCGTACCGTTCTCATAGTGTGCCCAGAGCACATACTGGTTGGTGGAGGCATTATAGATGACTTTGGGGCGTTCGATCTTGCTGGAGGCCAGCTCGGTTGCGGAATCTTTCGTCAGGATGGCGTTGCTGAAAGTCCAGTTCTTCAGATCGGTGGAGGTGTAGACGTTCACACTGTCAAACCTGCCGCCGACCGCATGTTCACCATACAGATAATACGTCGAGCCGACTTGCAGAATGTTGCCGCTGTTCGCATGGATGGGATTGCCTGCGGTGTCGAGCCAATCGGTGCCATTGGTTATCGTGACACTTGCTGCGCTTGTTCGTTCAGGATGAAGTCCAAACAGGGTGAACGTGAGTGCAAAGACCAGAAACCAAACCGCTTTCCTGTTACCCATGACATACACCTCCCGGAAGATATGCAACTGAAATATAACGCTTTCATTTATATTTTAGTTGGACTAGACTCTTTTTCAAGTGAACAATTCGTCCATTACTGAACAAATCTTCATCTCTTCGGGGTTGAGCGGTGAGAGCAAGGGAATTGTCCTTAAATATCATGTGCGATGATGTGGAGAGAACCAGATGTACGCGCTAAAATGAGGAGAGACTGATTTCACAACAGGGTTGGAGGGTGAACCGTCATGGAAAAGTTTATTGTAGATGAAGACCTTCAGGTGATACTGCAAAATGAAGAAGATGGAACCAGCACCCCGATTAAGGGTGGCATTACCGCTCAGGATTTTGAGGTCATCTCTACTTATCCAAAGGGGTGGCTGACTTTCGCCTATCTTCGGGATCGTCAGGGAATATGGTGGTTCAATGCCCGCAAGAACAAGGCGAGTTTATTCAGCCGGGATACGGAGGCTTTTCGTGTAATTGATGAAGATTACTGTTGTGACTCGCGATATGTCTATCTGGAAGATCAGGTCGTGCCTGACTCCGATCCGCCCAGCTTTCGGCTGCTACCGGATACGCCCTACTTCGCTCAGGACCAACGTTATTTATATGTGAAGAGCAGCACACATTTTCATCTATTTGAGGATATTGATACGAATGCTGTGATTGCTCATCACGATTATTGTACCGATAAGGACCATCTGTTCCATCTGTCCAGCTCTCTTCGCTATGCGAATGGGGACAAGGATGAGGTGAGGGCGTGGTTGCGTGAACATCATCCCGACGTACCTGGCTGGTGGCAACCTGATTATGCCCACAGTGCAGACGGCGCTACGCAGATCACAGGGAATTGGGTCGAGACTGCGTCGTCCATTTTTTATAAAACCGAATGGGGCGGTACGGCTCATCGGGAAGCCAAGGAAGTGTACAATCTCGTTCGGGATGTGCATAGGTCTACCTTTGAACCGCTGGATGAGCAGTTTGCACGGGACAGGGAGCGTGTTTATTTTCAGTGGCGTACCCTCAAGGGAGCAGACCCGGATACGTTCAAACCGCTAGGTGGACCGTTCGGATATGATGACAATCATGTGTATTACAACGGTTACCGTGTGGATGGAGCAGATGTTAGGCAGTTTGAAGTGTTTGCCGGGACGGAGCATCTTGGACTTTCAAAGGATCTGCAACATGTGTATCGTGCCGAGGTTGCTCGGACAAGTCAGCCTTTCGGTCATCCAGACGATGTGCTTCAGATGATTAAGGGGGCAGACGCATCAACATTTGAATTAATAACACCTTCTGGGAGCTGGGCAGTGGATGCCGATCATGTATATCTATGGGGAAAACCGAATAAACATATCGATCGTGCCACCTTTACACATCTATTCGATGCCTATCCCCAGAGCTGGGCTATGGATCAGAAGGGTCTGTATAATGCCAATGGCAACCTAAGGGCGTGAACGGCAGTACATTTGTGATGCTGAATCCATATTGGGGCAAAGATGAGCATGTGGTGTTCAGCTTTGTGACGGGGAGTGTATATAAGTCGGGAGATGCATCGACGTTTCAGGTTACGGATGATATCGGTAGTGCAGAAGATGCACTATTTCGGTATGCGGTGGAAGGCGGTACAGTACGGAAAAAGAAGAGGTGAATTGAGCAGTAAGAAAGTTCTAGAACAGTAGAGTCATACATCGAAAAGAGAGAAAAAAGGGATGGCAGACTTAGAAAAGAGTCCACTATCCCTGTTTGAATTCCTATTTATTTGGCGACATTCACCAATCTATTTATGACCTTTACGAACCTTGAGCTGCATCTTTTTGATCGTTGTATTCTGCATAAGCTCTAATACGAGTGGGCCTTTGCCATTCAGAATCTCCACATCTGTTACATTGTCTTGAATGGTAATGATCCCGATGTCGTCAGCCGTCACCCCTTCAAGCTTGGCGATGGTACCTACAAAGTCTACGGCACGAAGTTTCTTCTTCTTGCCTCCGTTGAAGTTCAGCTTCATGATCTGCTGATTCAACTGTTCGCGCTTGTCCTTTTTACGTTCAGGCACGATCTTCAATCGCTTCTCAAAATCTTCTCTGCGGCGATCTACAGCTTCCTCGGAAGGAGCTTTCACAACAGGAATTTCGAAACCGATATAGGATTCAATCTCGGCCAGCCGTCGGCCATCTTTCGGTGTAACCAACGTAATGGCTTTACCCGTTTTGCCTGCGCGCCCCGTACGGCCTGTACGGTGAACATATCCCTCTTTTTCCAAAGGAATATCGTAGTTGATGACATGGGTAATATTCGTGATATCAATACCACGTGCGGCTACATCCGTCGCGATCAGATAACGGAATTGTCCCCGTCTGAAGGCGTTCATGACTTCGATCCGCTCATCCTGCTCCATGCCACCATGGATACGATCTGCTGGATAGTCAAGGTCAGCCATAACCCGGAATAGTTTATCTACATTCTCCTGCGTACGGCAGAACACGATGCAGCTATCCGGATTTTCCACAATGAACAAGTCCTGAAGCAGCGCGGTTTTATTCACTTCTGGCACATGAATCACAGCATGTTCGATGGTGGCTGTGGTCAGTCCACTTGCTTTGATCTCGATCTCCACCGGCTTGTTCATGTATTTGCGTGACAGCTTGGCTACATCTTCAGGGAACGTAGCCGAGAACAACATCGTTACTCGCTCCTGCGGCAGCTTCTGAATAATCGCTTGTACCGTCTCAATGAAGCCCATATTTAACATCTCATCGGCCTCGTCAATGACAAGGTATGCAATCCGTTCGAGTGGCAGCGTGCCGCGTTCGATATGATCCAGTACCCGACCTGGCGTACCTACAGCGACATGTGTTCTTTGTTTCAACTCGGCTTTTTGGATATGAAAAGGGGACTGTCCGTATAGTGCGGTTGCTTTAATACGCTTAAAGCGGCCGATATTCGTAATATCTTCGTTAACCTGCAAAGCCAGTTCCCGGGTTGGTGTAAGAATCAAAGCCTGTGGCTTATTCTCATTCCAATCCACCAGCTCGCAGAGCGGAATGCCGTAGGCAGCTGTTTTACCACTACCCGTCTGTGATTTCACCACAAGATCCTGATTCTCCAGTGCTACGGGTATAACTTTAGTTTGAACCTCGGTTGGTGTCTCATAGCCCAGACTGTCCAGTGCTTTTACGATCTCTTCACCAAGTCCATAATCTTTAAATTGTTGCTCGCTCATCGTTTACCTCTTTTGCGTTAGTTTTTGTACAATTATTGCACCGTACATTTATCGTATACCTCTTCATTATACTCTATATGCAGGCAGGCTAACGGAGGAAATGCATCAAGTGGTTAAATTGTTTAGATCCAATACGATATGAAGAGTAAAGGTGTTGCTGTTCTTAGGTGTATCATAACGTTCCACGTGAAACGAAATGTATCGGTGAATATTGCTTTGTGTTAATGGATGACCATTTTCACAGCCTTGGTTTGGGGAGGGTAAGATTGAGCAATAATTCCATTGATCCATACTTCTGCACCTCGACCAACGAGTGTCTCATCCAAAGAGACGGTGACAGTTTCTCCTTCAATGATGAGTTCGGCATCCGTGTTGAGCGAAATCCAAATCGGTCCTGATTCAACACCTCCATCTTCTTTGTTCTCGATGAGTACCTGACCTCTTTCTTCTTCAAAATCCGTAATCATTCCTCGCACATGTGGCTTCTCTTCCCCCTGTTCCTCGGATTTCTCTGCGCATCCGAGCGTTAGCAGAAGCAAGATAAACGGGAATACGAATAATCTTCGTAAAATGGACATCGAGTTGCTCACCTCCTTTTAATACATCTATAAACTATGGACGTTACCTGAGACGCCCAAGTTCCTGTATATCAATAAAAAGAACCAAAAATATTCCATTCAGTCTGGAATTGGGATTTGGAATATGTTAGCATATGGGTAACTTATTGAACGGAGGGATACGTGTGCAAAATTTTTCCCGATTGAGATAGTTTGGCGAAACGTTTGTTTACGCTTGCTGTTTTCTGCCTGTGTGCAGCTCATCGGGATTGGTTTGCCAATTTACACGTATGCCGCTAGTCGTGAAAGAATCACTCTGTGAAGTGGTTCTTTGATGTACTACTATTTTTTTTGTGAGCATTCAGGTATACCAATATCCAAAATGAACTGCACAGGCGAATATGTCTGTGTTTTTTAGTTTATCCAGGAAAAGGGGAGTACCCGATATGACAAAATCAAACTCGAATGAACATTTGGCAATTCAAAAGGAACTATTATCTTTAGCAAATCAGAACGGACTAATAATGGATAAGGAGTTCTTGGAGATTAACGAGTCGGGTATGGACTTTCGTGTAGCATTCGCCACCGATGAAGAAGGTCACAGGTGGGTTCTGCGCCAGCCGCGACGTGAAGACGTATGGGTACGAGCCGAGAATGAGCGCAAAGTGTTGGATGTGGTTCGAGACAGTATACCCGCACAAGTACCCGATTGGCGGGTCTGTACGCCGGAGTTAATCGCATATCCTTTACTTGATGGTGATCCGATTGCAGTTGTCGATCCTGCAGGGGGAGGGTATGTATGGCGATTCCCTCAGGAAAACTTATCTGATACGTTTCTCGATTCACTGGCTGTGAATCTCGTCGCGCTGCATAACATTGATCCACACGAGGCGAAGAAAGGTGGAGTACGGATCAAAACACCTATGGAAGCACGCAAAGAATTTGCAGCCAATATAGAAGAGGTTAAGCAGAATTTTACGGTGCCAACCGAACTGGTTGAACGCTGGACGATATGGCTGTCTGTAAGTAGCTATTGGCCGCAGCACTCGGCGTTCATCCATGGTGATCTGCATCCGCCGCATATTATTGTCGATGATGCCCAGCGAGTAACTGGACTTATTGATTGGACGGAAGCGGAGATTGCAGATCCGGGTAAGGACTTTGTCATCTACTATGCACTCTTTCAGGAGGATGGGCTGCGTGAGCTTTTGAGTCGTTATGAGAAGGCAGGGGGAAGAACATGGCCCCAGATGCTGGAGCATATTCGGGAGCAGTGGGCAGCCTATCCTGCAATTGTTGCTAAGTTTGCACTAATTACGGGCAAGGAGTCGGACATGGAGATGGCGAGAGGCATGCTTGCGAACTGGCATGTAAAGAGAGGTTGAGGATTAGTGGAACGGCAACACGCATAACCTTTCCTTAACATAAAAAAGGGCGATTCTCACCATGAGTTCCATGGGAGAATCGCCCTTTTTTCGTTAAACGTGGTGCGTAACGATTGCTATTTCAAAATGCTCACATATTTCCCGTATACGAATGCTACACGTCCATCAAGCTTCACTTTTACCCAGCCATACTTGTCTGTGCTAATTACCTCAAGCACGGTGCCTTTCGGTACGGCAGCAATGACCTTGGCTTTGGATGAAGCGCCAGCGCGTACGTTCAGGTAAGCCGCTGTAACCTTGGCTTGTTTACCTTTGGTGACGGTACCCGGTTTACCAGTGTTTGGTGTTGAGGGTTTGCCAGGTTTCGACGTGCCTGGAGTCGGTGTTGGTTTAGGTACGGTTGGTGTTGTCGGTTTCTCAGGTATAGGTGTTGTCGTACCACCATCACCACCACCTGTTGCCGTTTTGCGAGCCTTGTTCAGCTGTTGATAGAATGCTCCCTTGGTTTTCACACCTGCGAATTTTGATGTATTCACGCCTGCTTTGGCAGAAAGTGCATCAATCTCTTCTTGCGTCACCGCATCCAAAATGTTAATGGAGGCAATGTTGGTGTACTTGCCATCTTCTGTCGTCGGCACAGACATGATGCCATCGTTAATTAACTCCACTACATCTGCGCGTTCTGGTGCAGTCAGATCTACGCCGGTGATTTTCCAGTTGTGCTGAATCTTCGGTTCGTAGACACCTTTCATAACATCTTTCAGATAGGCGATGGACAGGTTGCGAATTGTACCTTGGATCTCACCAAATGCCGAGGCATCCTTGGAGGACCAGAGCTGCTTGAACTTACGTCCTTCCATGGCGCCGCCTTTGGCAATCAGGGCTTCCATTCGGTAGGCATTCATGCCCAGCTTCAACGTATCGTCTTCTTTGACTACTGACCCATTGTTGTACTTGAGATTCGTAATCCGACTGCCGTATGGCTTGGTCAGGTCAATCTCATACGTCACGCCGCCGAAGAAATCATCGGTGCTGTATTTGGAAGCACGCCGTTTCGGATCAAAGCTGACGGTCACATCACCCGGTCGTGTGGAGTTGAAGTACCCAGCAGACCACTCCATATAATCCATCAGATCGCGTCCAGTTACTTCATATACGGTTACTTCACCGAAGGTATATTGGTAGTTGAACGCAATATCCTTTTTCTTGATCGGGCCTACATCCAGCTTGGCCTTGTCGTTATCAATCTGGTGCGCGACCACATCGGCATCACTGTAATGCAACATCACTTCGGTGAAAAAGTCAGACAAAGGTGTTTCCTGGATCTGCACAGCAGGGATACCCTTAATCTCATCGGCAGGGACCAGGTTCGTTCCTTTCAGTTCAGCCACTTCAATGTTGGCATCGGCACGAGCGAACTCGTGGAACGGGTGCAAGGTCTCTTCCAGCGCAGGATCGGAAACTTCGTACGTTCCGTCGGCTGCTTTTACAGCGAGTGCTTGAGCTTCCTTGCTTTTCAGCACAACTTTGTCGCCGTCTTTGGCAAATGTCAGATCGATTCGCGAAATATGTGAGCCATATTTATTCGGTTCGGAGATCAATACACCGTTAACCGTTTGGGATTCAATCAAGGTATGCATGTGTCCGGCAAAAATGGCAGCCAGCTCCGGGTTGGCGTTGGCGATATCTGTGACTCCAGTCCCCGGATTTCCGTTCTCGTTATCCAATCCCATATGCATGAGTCCAACCATAACATCCACTTTGCCTTTCAACTCAGCAATGGCCTTCTTGGTCTCTTCCACAGGATCTTTGACGATGATGCCGTCCAGGTGATCCGTACCTTTCTCAAATTCGGTAATCATCGGTGTGTTCATTCCAATGACACCTACTTTGATTCCGTCTTTCTCAATAATCGTATAGGCAGGCATGTAGCGGTCGCCGTTTTCTTTGAAAATGTTACCCACGAGAGGCTGTCCATTGAATTGGGAAGAGATCTTCTCCAGTACGTCCAGTCCAAAGTTAAACTCGTGGTTACCCATAACCCATGCGTCATATTTCATTTCATTCATCGCAACCATCATGGGAGATTGAGGTTGATCATTGAATAACTCAGCGGAGTTATCCTGAATCATGTCCCCTGCATCCAGCAGAATCGTATTGGGATTCTCGGCACGCACTTTTTTCACAATGGTATAGAGCTGCGTCATGCTGCCGGTTGGGTTTGGACCGTCCAGAGCATAGTCCCACGGCATAAATCGGCCATGAATATCCGATGTACCCAGCAATGTGATCTTGGTTTCCTTGTCTGCCTCAGCAGCCTGAGCTGGAGTAGAAGCGAAAGGGGTGAACAAAATGGAGGCACATAAGAGGAACGATAAGGGCCATCCGGCGAAGCGTTTTGTTGAAATTTTGCGCATGTTGTAATCTCCCTTGTTATCTAGTGTATGTAAAGATATGTATCATTTTATACTAGATAAACATGTGGTAAATGTAAACTCCAATGTAAGAGTCATGTATGATTTAGAGTGGGGTTATAGATAGCATCAAAACACTAAGTTCTATTTTTTGCAATAAAATACTATAATTTGACAGGTTTTTAAAACCAAAATTATCCAGTAAAATGGTTTTTGTAAGCGCTTAACAAAATAAATTCTAAGGAGGAAAATCATTTGATTAAGTCCAAGTGGTTTAAGACAATCGGCTCACTGGCATTGGTAGGGGTTCTCGCGGCTTCAGTTGCGGTGGGCAGTGTGAGTGCTGGTTTGGCGAAAGGTAGCAAATTTTTGGGCAATATTATAGCTAGCCAGGTTCCTTCTAATTTTAGTCCTTACTGGAACCAAGTAACTCCAGAGAACTCTACCAAGTGGGATGCCGTGGAAGGTACACGTAATGTAATGAACTGGGGTCAGGCAGATATGGCATACAATTATGCTAACAACAATGGATTCCCGTTCAAGTTCCATACGCTCGTATGGGGAAATCAGCAGCCAAACTGGATTAACAGTCTCTCTGCCGCAGATCAGAAGGCTGAAGTGACGCAATGGATTCAGGCCGCAGGCCAGCGTTATTCCAAGGCAGCATATGTGGATGTCGTTAATGAGCCGCTTCATGCCAAGCCTTCTTATCGCAACGCGATCGGTGGAGATGGAGCCACTGGCTGGGATTGGGTCATTTGGTCATTCCAGCAGGCGAGACAAGCTTTTCCGAACGCGAAATTGCTGATCAATGAATACGGAATTATCGGTGATCCGGCTAAAGCGGACCAATATATCCAGATTATTAACCTTTTGAAAAACAGAGGTCTAGTGGATGGTATTGGTATCCAAGCACATTACTTTAATATGGACAACGTCTCTGTGAGCACAATGAACACAGTACTGAATAAGCTGGCTGCGACAGGTCTGCCGGTCTATGTATCCGAACTGGATATGACGGGCGACGATAATACACAGTTGCAGCGCTATCAGCAGAAATTCCCTGTACTGTGGAAACATGCTGCTGTTAAAGGTGTAACACTGTGGGGCTACAACCAGAACCAAACATGGGTGAACGGTTCGCATCTGGTTAATAGCAACGGTACAGAACGTCCAGCGCTGCAATGGTTGAGAAATTATCTGGCGAACAACCCTTAAGCGTGCATTTTGACGAGTCTGAGTTTCCCTTGTGAAATTCGTTATTATATAACACCAAATAGCGCCTATTCCACATGTTAAGCATGGGAATATGGCGCTATTGGTGTTAAGCAACCGAGCGAGAGGAGAAGCATTTGATTTTAATCCCTATCAATACAAAAGCGATCAGTGCAAATATCATCCCACTCCAGATCAATTGATGTATTCCGAAGTTCGCAATGAACCATCCGCCGATGGCAGTACCTAGTGTAATGCCAAGGTTAGAAAAGGATACATACAAGCTGTTGCCGAATTCAGGCGCATCCTGCGCTTCAGCGGTTAACCAGGTTTGGCTTACAATTAATCCTCCTGAATGTACAGATGCCCAGATAATGACTACCATCATCATCCACATGAAGTGGGGACCGGCCCAATAGACGAGTGCGTAAGCTGCTACATACAGCAGGGGGAACATGAGGACAGTATGGATCACGCTCTTCCGCAGAAACTGTCCAAACCCCAAATTTCCAATGATCATGACAACACCGAAGACGGTAAGCATGACACTAATCCATGATCCGCTCATTCGGGTGACTTGCCCAAGATACTCGGCGAAATAGCTGTATACAGAGAACATGGCGGCGAATATAAAAATGACTGCGGCAACATTCAGCCATAATTCAGGTTTGCGCAGAATACCGAGCTGCTTGCCATAGGACATCTTTTCCTTCACGGGCATCGAGGGTAGCCAGATCCATATGCCGATCAAAGCGACTAGACTGACCATCGCGCCAAACAGAAAGGCGATTTCGAGGGATAGGCGTTCAGCAAGATACGATGTCAGCGGCACACCAAAGGCAAAGCCCGCGGTAACTCCGGTAAATACTTTGGCAACCGCCTGGCTGCTCTTCTCTGCGGGAACAAGTTGGGCACTTGTGACCAGAGCTACGGAAAAGAAGACGGGATGAAATAACGCGGGTATGATACGGAAGATCAGCATGGTATCAAATGTTGTGGCGTAGGCATATACGACGTTCGAAATGGCAAACATCAGCACAGCAGCTACAAGGATAATTTTGCGATTAATCCCGGACGCCAGCAAGGTGAGAAAGGGACCCGCAATAGCTACGACCAGCGCAAATATACTGACCAGCCAACCTGCCTGTGCAGCCGTGATGTTAAATTTGTGCGCAACCTGAGGCAACACCCCCACAATCCCCATTTCTGTTGTGATGATTCCGAATACACCCAGTGCCAGAATCAGGATAAGGAGCGGGTTGACCTGTTGTGATTTCATGTAAAGCGAACCTCCAATAAATTTAAATATACAGAAAAATAGATATATTGCTCTAAAATGATCCTGCCTTGCCTCCTATCATGTAATGGACAGGGAAGTAAGTTCTCTGGATTACATTATATCTAGATTTATAGATTTGTAAATATAAAAGATAAAACGAGTAACCGCAAGGTCTTCCATAACTTGTATTCTACCAAACCAATAATAGTGACAATACACATAGTCTTGCGCATGAAAAATAGCGCCAGCTCAAGGGATTCTCGAGTCTGACGCTATGGATGTCTGCACTTTAACGATGTGTTGAGTTTGTTACTTCGGTTGAATTACCATGCTGTTGAATGAATCGCCCTCTAGCTCCATGTAGAGGGTCTGCCCTTCTTCAAGGGTTAGATAGAGGTCGCGACGGTCCCGGAATGGATTATTGATCACAATGACGAGACTGTTATCCGGGTTGCGGAAAGCCACAGATTTACCGCTCCAGGCCCCAGACAGGCCGACTCTTCGAGCACCAGGGACCACATGATGTGCGAAGTGTTTCATCACATAATACTCGGGGTTCCGAGTAACCTCCTTATTATCCGGATCTACGGTGATCATGGAGTTCTGCTCCCAGCCCCATGTGCTGCGACCTTTGGGTTCCAGAACCATGTTCCAGTAGATGTACGCGTTCACGCCGTTGCTGAAGTAATGCTGGTAGAGGTTATATACATATTTGGCGTAATTCCATGAGTTGTTGCCATCACCGCATTCGTTCTCGGTTTGCATATAACGTAGCTCCGGATAACTTGCCGCGGTACGTTGAATGGCATGTTTGCCTGCCCATTGATACCCAACACCCTTGATATAGGAATAGGCCTTCGGATCACTCAGGACAAGTCCGGCGTACTCATCGAAGTCATTTGTCTTTTTCTTGATCAATTCCTCCCATGGATCAGGAGCGTTGATCGTCCCCAGCCAGATTTCTGTATCCAGACCGTGTTTGTCAAAAGCCGGGCCCAGATAATCGGCGATAAACTCACGAAGCTGCTCGCCTGTCCACATGCAAGAAGGGAATTTCTGATCTGCAATGACTTCGTTCTGCACATGCACCTGATGGATGGTAATACCGGCGTCACGGTAAGCCTGTACGAATTTTACGAAATACAGGGCGTAGGCTTCCAGAATATCTTTTTCCCAACGAAGTGTGCCGTAGTTATAGGCTTTTGGCGACTTCATCCATGTTGGCGGGCTCCAAGGGGAGGCGAAGAATTGCAGGTTCGGGTTATAACTCAGAGCTTCCTTGATGTAGGGAATCAGATATTTGAAATCACGTTCGATCGAAAAATGTTCCATGGCCACGTCGCCGTCCACCTCGTTGTGGCTGTACCACTGCTCTGCATAATCACTTGCGCCTATGGGCAGGCGGCAGATGTTAAACTTGTGCTCACCCTCCGGATGGAAGAGGGAATGAAATACCTCATGGCGCTGCTCCTCGCCCAAGTGCGATAGAGCGATATAACCAAGCTCGTTGAAACAGCCGCCAAACCCTTCCACAAGCTGGTGTTGCTCACCCGTGAGTTTTAAGTTAGCGCTTTCATTTGTCGACGCAAAAGATAACTCTTTCCATGGGCTACCTTGGGTTGTTGAATAACCAGTGAACGTGAATGTCATATGAATTTCCTCCTCGCTTGAACTCCAGCTGTCATAGATATTACGTTCAGTATAACAACTCCCGCGGCAAAAGAAGATATGCTAAACCGTGTAAAATTTGCCCTAATCCGAGATAGAGCGTTACAAGATTATGCCCGTACAAACAGATGGTATGCTGTATTTGCTTGTGATTGATGCTATCCATATACCACTATCCAAGGTCCGTAGCACAATTGTCATAACATAACCAAAATCCCCGCTGATTGTTCAGACGGGGACTTCGCTGTGTTTCTCTTATGGCTGCGATTGATCGTAAGACACTACTTAAGGCTGTACACTCTCACCAAGCTCTTTATTTTCAAAAATCAGAATCGTTTTGCTGCTTCCGATGTAACCAACAGAGGTATTGAATTGCTCCGAAATAAAGCGAACCGGAACAAATGCTTTGCCATTTTTCATCAATAGAGGAGCATCATTGATTGCAAGCGCGTCGTTCACGACAACTTGTTTGTTGCCTACAGTCCAGCGAATCGTCTTGTCATTCTGTGTGATCACCGCTTCGCGCGTACCGCTGTTCCAGTTCACACTGGCGTTTAACTGCTCCGAGACAAAACGCAGAGGCACATAGGTCCGTCCTTCATCGATAAAAGGCGCAGCATCCAGTGCATAAGCGCGATCTCCTACATAAGCAGTGGTAGACCCTTCAATCAGACGCTGGAAGCTGCCCTGCGGCGTCCGTTTCTGCTCCCGTACATTCATACGGTTCAGAAGCTGCATCGTCTGACTGCCACTTGTGACATCCAGATAGTTATTCTGCACGGTAAGTCCCGCAGGTTCAACCTCGGAGACAGATGTCTGAATACTGGAGGATAACGAAGTGGACGCCGAGATATCCTGTATAGCATTTGTCGCTGACTGATCACGGGTAAACGTAAAACCAGCAATCGGTGTCAGGTCCCACACCCGGTTGTTAGATAATTTTAATACGTCCAAGCTGGATAGTTGCCGAAGAGGTTCCAGATTATAGATCTGATTGGATTCTGCATTCAGCTCCTTCAGCCCAGCCAGTCCCTCAAGCCCCTTGAGGTGTTGTACCTGGTTACCAGAGATATCAAGTGTCCGAAGCCGTGTCATGTGCTCTAGTGGTGTCAGGTCCGTGATGTGATTGCCTGCTACATTCAGATTCCGCAGCGTATTTGGCAGTTCAGCCAGTGCTTCCAGCGTCTGAATCTGGTTGTTTGCTACATTGAGTTGTTGGAGCCGGGTCTTACCCATGAGCGGTGTCAGATCACTAATGGTATTGTTTGAAATTTCAAGCCACTTCAGTGCATCCGCATCCGAGAGGGCTGCAAGACTGGCAATCTGGTTACCGCTGGCGTGGAACGTATGTAATCGGTTGAACCCACGTACAACCTCTATGGATGAAATGGAATTGTTGCTGATATACAGCCGTCCCAAGTCTTTCAATTCAGCAAGTGCTTGTATGGATGTAATGTAATTGTTGCGAACATCGATCTCGCGAAGCTGGGTTAGGTGCTTCAGCGGTGTCAGATCCTCAATCTCATTCCCATATAATCGGAGGTGAGTCAGGTTGGTCGCATATTCCAGACCGGACAGGCTTTGAATACCTGCATTGCTCAGGTCCACCACCTCAAGCTGCTCCAGATCAGATGAAGTCAGTGGAACATCCAGAGGTTTGTTCAGAATTAGCTTCAGTCCGTCTTCAAGTAAGGGATCTTCAATGATTCCCTCGCCCGAGTCTGTAGTCGTGTAAGCCATAGCTTGCCCCGATGTCGCGAGACTCAGGATGAATACTAGAAATAGTAGAGTCATTCTTCTCATTGCATGTATTTCCTCCGATTTTTAGAATTTATAAAATAATCGAACAGCTTGAGTTAGATAAGTATAGTATTTACACGATAACGGAAGGTTGTTCTGCCCACGGAGTATTCCGTGC
>Ga0209437_100536_pt1 | contig 26367 bp, 23 predicted proteins | sample AraplaL_Cvi_mTSA_FD_184266 | JGI IMG/M metagenome (GOLD analysis project Ga0209437, IMG submission 184266) | Arabidopsis root microbial communities from the University of North Carolina, USA - plate scrape CL_Cvi_mTSA (SPAdes) (version 2) | ecosystem: Host-associated > Plants > Roots > Endosphere...
AACAAAGAGGCTCTTAAGTTCCCAAAAGGGGATTAAGGGCCTCTTTGTTATGTGCATGCAGAGATTATTTCTTCTCTGACAGCCACATGGCGATATTGGCAATCTCTTCATCCTGCAGTTTGCCCTTGAAGGAAGGCATACCGCCTTTACCTTTGACAATTGTAGTATAGATCTTCTCCAGATCATCCTGGCTACCGATGTTTGCCAGAGCAGGTCCTACGCCACCTTGAAGCTGATCCCCGTGACAGGAGATACAATTGGCTTTGACCAATGCTTCAGCCTGTCCGGCATCCAATGTTACTTCCGGCATGGTGGGCTTGGCTTCTTCAGCCACTTCTTCTTTCCCTGGAAGCGTAAACATTAAAACAATAGCTAAAGCGCATGCTGCAAAAAATACTCCGCTCATGATCCATTTGTGCATCCCTTATGTCCCCTCCAGAATGAAAGATCATCTAACCTGAAACTATCCATATCATTATAACGGAACCTGTACTGACATCATAGCATTTTGTGGGAAATTTTTGAACTAATCACATAACAAGGCGCAAATTAGGTTGTTTTGCAATGGATTTTAATCACGAGGCCCTTCATAAACCATACAGTGAAAGGGCTTTAAGCCGCTCGGGGTCTGTCGTTCGTATGTATCCTGAGTGACAAATCCACTTTTCAGATAGACTTGAATGGCACGAGCATTCCAAGTGAGCACTTCCAGATCAATCTCATTCATCGGATTTCGGCGAATGGCTTCCTGTACAATGGCCGTGACAAAAGCTGTCCCTTGACCCTGACCACACAGCTCTGGATGCATGCCGAGGCCAATCCGAGTTACCCCTTGAAGTGGGAAGTATTGAGCAAATCCACATATACGATCGTTCTGATCCAGGACGGTCGCATATTGCTCTTGCCGCAACTGCGCATCTCCGAATTCCACTTCCAGTGCTTTCATCTGCTCCCAGGGGAGCCAGCTGTAGATATTATAAGGCGGATCATACTGCCAACTGCAGATGAGCTCCGCATGTTCTTCTCGCATGGGTACAACGTGAAAAGTCACAGGGGCTTCCTTCATACACTTGCATGCTCCTTTCCTTGAAACAGAACTCTTTGTCCACTCTACAAAAGAGCAGTTCATTTAGCAAGTCACCCTTACCAGAAAAAAAATGAAACAAAAGTTCCGTTAATTTCGTTTATATTATAACAGGATGGGTAAAAACATCATAAGGGCACGGACGAACGAACGCAAAATGAGCCTGTTGATGTCGCAGGATAGCCCCGAGGGTAACTTGCAACATGAATCAGGATGGAAGCACAAAAAAACCGCCGGATACATTCCTGCGGAGAATGTACCGGGCGGTTCTGTTATGCTTCTTGCTTCGTTCCAGTATGGTTAATGGTTACAGCATCATGTTGCTCAGCTTGTCCCTAGTCAAGGGCCAGTGATTCATATGCGTCCGTGCTCATAATCCGTTTAGCGCCAACATAACGATTGGCCCAGTAGTTTTCACTCAATGCACTGATCGTAACGCCTTTGGAAGAAGAGGAGTGTGCGAACTTTCCATCCCCTACAAAGATTCCTACATGTGATACGCCTTTACCTGTTGTATTAAAGAATACCAGATCGCCAGCTCTCATTTCCATGCGGGATACGGAATCGCCCATGTCGAATTGGGAACTGGATTGGCGTGCCAAATCAATACCCAATTTGTCGAATACATACCGTGTAAATCCGGAGCAGTCAAAGCCGTTAAGCGTTGTTCCCCCACTTTTGTATGTAGTTCCCATTGCTGAATCAATTACTTTATCCATTTTTGAATCTGCGAATGCGCTACCTGCACCAAGCGATAATGCGAATGTGATGCTAAGTACAGCTGCGGTTAATTTCTTCTTGAACAAGAGATATTCCCCTTCCAACGCCTGCGAGGTTAGCTTAAGGATTCGGTTGAAGGTCCCCTATGATCCCTCTGTAGCAAGATCAATTCACCCATAACTGGTTCCCCCGCTTCCCAGGTGCCAGGAATTTGGCTATGCTAGTTATGCACCTGCGAAATCAAGAAATGACGATTTAATTTTAAGTAGTTACAAATATGAATGTAAAGATTACAAAGTTGTTACTAAAAACTCACTGCGATTATTGTAACAGAGGAGTACGGCTTTGGCAACGTTTAGCAACAAATTTAGCAAAAAAAACCTCGACCTTTGACGGGGAAAGGTTGAGGTTTGCCTATTTATAAGTACATATTAGGCCATGAGTTTAACATGTGATGGTAACAATTTTTAAACTATGTGCTCTCACCTTTGGATATTTTGGACTGCCATAATCGGAAATGGCTGCATATTTTCCACAGATTCAATAGACATCTGGCAAGTGGATACGTCTGTTGTAGTATAAGTCCGGTAAGTCCCGTTAATAACCATGAGGCTGAAGTGAATGCCCCAAAGACGAGCAGGTGGACTCCGCCCAGCAGGAGTGCAATGCCGATAACGGCGATGAGATGACGCAGTGCAATCCAGAGTGCTTTGAGGGTGCCGTGAGCTCCGCCTTCTCCTTCTGGTGCCGACACACCGAACTGCATGTAGAGGATGACATGGTGGATGATCCAACCATATACAATCCAGGCAGCAACATAAGGCATACCAGGCAAAAGTAATTGAAGGGAATGAAATCCGTCCATGAGAATCGAGTAGAGCTTTGGTATGAGCCAGTATGCGGGTAAAAGTATCAATAATGTACGTATGGTGTGCAGCAGCAGCATCGGTTTCCACAGTTTTTTGATTCCCCGGACGAATGGGATGCGCTCTTCTGTAGAATTAAAGTGCTGAAGTGAGTAGAGCAGCCCTGCCTGAATGAGGGGGCTGATCAACATGCGAACCAGCAGCATGCCCCCCAGGATCCATAGATAACGATGAACCTCCGGATGGGTAGACAAGTTAAGTTGACTTTCCATTTTGAACAAAAGTGTACTTAGCTCCCCAGCATCAGAATCTGGATAGCGCAGGAGTAGTGGGACGACTGCCGATTGTACCATTCGATAGAAGAAATATCCCCAAATGAGTTGATAAAGAAATAAGAGTGCGGCAATGAACATATGCTGACGGACGAGAAACCAGCCTTCACGTATTTTCGCTTTCACCTTTTCCACCTCACCATGACAGACCTCCGAATATGGCTTCTATTAGTTTGGTTACACTCATGCTCCAGCGGGATTTTGCCTGCTCATCCAGTCCGGATTTCAGGAAATTGTTCATATGGCGGTTCTCCAGCACGATCGTGTACAGGGGATCGGTCATGGCCCAGGATATGGGGGATGTGTGCGTTAATTTATAGGTAATGCGATCTTCTTTGCCATCCCATTGCTTGGTGAGGATATGTCCGTCTCCAAAAGCAATGCGAACAGGAACGGCGTTGTAATCACTGCCTTTTTTGGCGATCGTCACGGATGACTCGTACAATGTTTGACCGTCTTTCTGTACAGGCGTAACACGAATCTTCTCTACAGCAAAGTCAGCCATTCCGTTACCATAGACGTATTGGTCAAAATAATCAGACCAGGAAGTGCGGGTCACTTGTTCCACAACGTTCTGAAAATCAGCCGAAGTGGGATGTTTGAAGCGGTACTTCTTTACATAGGTAGAGAGAATGCGTTCCATCTTTTTCGCACCGACTTGATGTTCAATACCGAGCAATACAAGCTTGCCACGTGTGTAGACATTGGCTGCATACTCATTCTGTGAATCGAACTTCCAGGATTCTTGTGTTAAGGATGAAGGAGACGTAATCAGTCCCGATTGTACAGGCAGATTCGGAATCAATCCGTATTCCTGCTCCATCAGTTTGTCTTCTGCATAAGAGGTGAACCCCTCATCCAGCCAGGCTTCCTCGAATTCGTTGCTGGCAACCATGCCGTAGAAGTACTGGTGTCCGATCTCGTGGACTACGGTACGTTCCAAGTCATAACCTGGAGTAGTGTCATCAGCTCCAAAGGCCGTAACTAGCGTAGGGTATTCCATACCTCCAGCACCGTTCCCCGCTTTGGGTGGAACAACGATGGATAAGGTAGCGTAAGGATATGGGCCAAACCATTTGCTATAATTGGCTAGTGCGGCCTTTGCGGCGTAGAAATAACGTTCTTTCAGATCCTGATGAGCAGGGTCCAGATATAACTTGATTCGTACACCAGGCACATTGGGTGCAGAGAAGGGTTCCTCGGCGTAGACAAAATCCGGTGAAGCTGCCCAGGCGAAATCATGCACATCATCGGCATAGAATTGATAGACTTTTTCTCCGTTCTTCACCACGGCTTGTTGCGTTGGAAATCCGGTAGCAGCAACTTTGTATGTTTCAGGCACCCGAATACGCACACTATATATACCGAAGTCGGCGTAAAACTCTGAATTGCCATGGTATTGGTGCAGATTCCAGCCTTCCGTTGTCCGTCCGCGCCTGCCCACAGGTTCATAGGCACTTAATTTGGGAAACCATTGACCTGCCATGACAAAATCATCAGCAGTTCCCATCCGGGCAAAAATCTTTGGCAGATTCACTTGGAATCGGGTGTGGAGTGTAATGCTTTCCCCGCCTTTGACGGGTTTGGGTAAGCGTACTTTAATGAGGGTGGTGTCCTTGATATTTCCGTCATCTGGTTGCACATACTGCATCCGGTGCAGCAGAGAGAGCCCGTCCTCCGTTTTCATTTCGGTAATGTTCATGGAGCCATAACCGTTGGTAGGCATGACATCACCCCGAAGCTTTCCACCGGATTCCTTCATAAAGGTGGTGTCAGCAGAAGAGAAGGCGTTGGGATACATATGAAAGTAAAGCTCGTTGACGGTTTTTTTACCTGGATGTGTCCAGGTAATCGTCTGAGTCCCTTCCAGTACGTTCCCTTCGATCAGTTTTACATCCATGTGATATTCCACAACACGGTTGCTGTACACTTCGGCAGTGGGGGTCTGTACACTTTCTGGAGGTGCTGGCGTTGGGGCTTTTGCCTTAGGCTTGCCCGATTCCGGGGCAAGTGTGGGCAAATCGGAATGTGTTGAGTGAGTATAACCCAGAGTGATCCATATCCCTCCGGCCAGCACACACAGGGCCAGGGATGCGGTGAGCCAGCTCTTGGCGCGTCGTGGAATCATCGTTAAATACCTCCCGTTGACAAGCATCTACAGCATGTATATGTTTGCAATGGGCCAATTATTAGTTAAAATATTTGTATCAACCCTTGGAGGTTATAAACATGGACCAAAACGAGCAAAACGGCAAAAAACAGATTGCCTTGAATATCGTTAGTGCAAAAAGCAAGCATAAGGGCTTCGGTGCAGGCTCCATTGATCTGAATAACCTATCTCCGGTCATTATTGACAATGGCGAAGCCAAAATTGATATTGGTGCGATGCATGCGAAGAGTAAAGTGGAGCGCAATATCAAGTTCTCGACGAATCGTGAGGATGTACCCAACGGACGCCAAGTATGGCTGGTGTGGGTAGCTGTAGATCGCACGGAAGAGGGGCAGCTGTATGGTGGAGCAACAGCATGTGAGATGTGGATCGATACAGAAGCGAGACGTGGATGGAAATTGCTGGCTGAACATGTGAATCGCATGGATTATGCCATGAAGCGCCGTTTCATGCTGGATGAGCTGGGGCCGGAAGATCGGGCTGCACTTAAGAAGCTGCTGATCTCACACAACGAAGAATGGTGGAATGCTTCTCCAGATGAATTGAAAGAAGCACTCGCCTAAGGCAAATCATTCAACAGCGTATAAAATTAAAAAAGCAAAAGGACCCTTGACCGTAAAGTTCGGTTTGGGGTCTTTTGCTTGTGCATGAACTGTATTCATTGATCTGAATAATTATGAGTTTTCATCCAAAGTGAATTTCCAAATCCCAATGTAATCAGAGGGTACAGGTGACGCAACTAAGTCATCACGCATTTGCGTCATTCTACCCACCAACGTTTAAAATCTCCCCACCAGGAATGTTTCTCTTCCTGTATGCCTTGTTGATTCTGTACCTGACGGGTCTTCTCATTTTCTCCAGAATCCGAATCATCCGCCGTACCATGGCAGACCTCTGTTGGTTCAGTACCATCAATAAAAACTTCCAGTCTTTTCTCTTCACAACCGTTGCCTGCCAGCTTGCCTGATTCCGGGTCGATATAGACACTTACGACATGATCAGGCACGGTGAAAATTTTGGGTGGTACGCTCGCAAGCGCCTGTTCTGTGAATTGGGCAAAGATTGGTGCCGCGCGGCGGCCGTCCGAAGTCGATATGGCTTTGCCTTGGTCGTACCCAACCCATACGGCGGTGGAGAGCTCTGGGGTGAATCCAACGAGCCAGGCATCCGTATTGGTCGTGCCTGTCTTTCCGGCAACCGGGCGTTTGATCGCGGCAGATACCCGGTTACCCGTTCCCCCATTTTCGAATACACTTTCCATTAATCGAGTTAGTACATAAGCTGCCGCAGGTTCCACCACGGTCTCAGCCTTGGTTTGAGGCGATTCATAGAGTACACGTCCTGCTGCATCCGTCACTTGCAGAATGGCGACAGGCGGCGTCCGTTGTCCACCAGCAGCAATGACGGAAAAGGCCGATGCCATCTCCAGCGGGCTGACAGGTGATGTTCCCAGTGCAAGAGAAGGTACGGCGCTCAGGTTGCTTGTAATACCGAGGTTTTTCGCCATACTCACAACCTGCTCAGGACCGATCTGCATAATGGTGTTGACCGCATAGATGTTGTCTGAAGCGGCGATCGCCTGTCTTAGATCAATCTCACCCAGATACTTGTCTCCAAAGTTGCCGGGTTTATAGGTTTTGCGGTCATTGTCGTAGTGAAACAGGGTAGGTTCACTTTTAAACATGGATGCACTAGTGAGCTGCTTGGATTCCAAGGCTGCCAGATACATAATGGGTTTAAACGCCGAACCTGGCTGGCGCGTTGTCGCCAGTACATGGTTAATCTGATTGGTGCGGTAATTCTTGCCGCCCACCATGGCTTTAATGTAGCCCGTCCGAGGGTCAATGGACACCAGAGCTGTCTCCAGCTCGCTTTTGACATCCATACCCTTCGCTATAGCGTCTTCAGCTGCTTTTTGTACACGCAGATCAAGGGTGGTGTAGATATTCAATCCTCCATGATCCAGCATCGCTTCACTGATTCCCAGTTCTTTGATGGCCAGATTCCGGATATAGTCGCGGAAATACGGGGCACTTTCCACCGTTTTACGATCACTTTCCGGTTTGAACGCTAGCATTTGCTCATAAGCTTTATCCGCCTCAGCTTGGGTGATCTTGCCGATATCAGCCATGGCATTCAGCACAATCTTCTGCCGGTCTTTGGCGTTTTTCATATGGTTATAGGGTGAATAGTAGGTCGGTCCTTTTGGGATTCCTGCCAGCATAGCGCTCTCTGCGAGATCCAGCTGTTTGGCTGATTTGCCAAAATACATTCGTGAAGCTGCTTCGATTCCGTATGCACCATGTCCATAATAGATTTCATTCAGATACATCTGCAAAATTTCATCCTTGCTGTATTTCATCTCCAATTGAGCCGTGTACATGGCTTCCTTGGCTTTGCGAGTCCATGTTTTCTCATGAGATAGATATAGGTTACGCGCCAGCTGTTGGGTCAATGTACTCGCGCCCTGAGACATCTGCATATGCTCCAGGTTAACAAGCACAGCTCGTCCCATCCCTTGAACATCGAAACCGTAGTGATTATAGAATTTGCGGTCCTCTACAGCTAAAGTGGCGTTTACGAGATCCGGAGCGATATCCTCCAGTTGAACGGGAACAGAGTCTTTGCCACCTGCGGAGAAGGTAGCGATCACTTCCCCTTGACTGTCCAGCAATCGGGAATTCCGATCAGAGTCTGCGAGGGGCAGGCTGGTTGCGTATAGGTACACCAATCCCGCGGCAGTAGCAAGCATAGCGAGCACGGCGAGCAGAGACAGGTTTTTAATGAATTTACGTACACGGAACCCGCGTTTGCGGGTCTTCTGATTTGGCTTGGTCATGGAACGGGCTCCTCTCTTTTCTTCCAGTATGGGACTTCATTGGCAGGGATATTCAATCGGGTGCATAAGCAGACAAAATGTAGCGTTTTCGCCGCAAAAACCGTTTTGCAGTATAAACGTCAATCGCGTATAATGCAAAAGGGTAATGAAAAGGTAAGATTCGGTACAAGATACTAAAGCGCGTAAGGACGAACAGACGAGTGGTCATTGATTCATTGATTAGTCAGACGCTCTGCACGCTCTGGTCAATTTAATCTATATAATGAAGTGAACCGCGGACATTTCCCGCAGGCCAGCAATCATAACGTGATATGGCGCCGAACGCTGGACGTGCTTGAGCGAACCGATTATAGTGTACCGCACTTGGTCGGGTATGGCTGATCATTAACTTTACGGAAAGAAGGTAGAGATTATGGAATTGTGGTTTACGGAGAAACAGACCCCGGTATTCGGGATCACCGCGAAGATTAAGCAGACCTATGTTACAGAGAAAACCGATTTTCAAGATTTGGCCATGGTAGAAACCGAGGAATTCGGTAACATGCTGCTTCTTGATGGCATGGTGATGACTACCGTAAAAGACGAATTCGTATATCACGAAATGGCGGCACATCCTGCGCTGAACACTCACCCGAATCCGAAAAAAGTTCTGGTTGTCGGTGGCGGTGATGGTGGAGTCATTCGTGAAGTGATTAAGCATGCTGCTGTAGAAAAAGCAGTTCTCGTCGAGATCGACGGTAAAGTCATTGAATACTCCAAAAAATATTTGCCTGAAATCGCCGGCAAGTTGGACGAGCCTAATGTTGAAGTGCTTGTAAACGACGGCTATATGCATATTATTGAACATAAAAATGAGTACGATGTGATCATCGTAGACTCTACAGAGCCTGTAGGTCCGGCTGCTCCATTGTTTGAGCGCGGTTTCTACCAAGGTATCTACGAAGCGTTAAAAGAAGACGGAATCTTCGTTGCTCAAACGGACAACCCGTGGTTTAAGGCGGATCTGATCCAGAAGGTGAACAAAGACGTCAAAGAAATCTTCCCGATCGTACATGTGTACGGCTGTAATATTCCAACATATCCAAGTGGTTTGTGGACATTCACTATGGGCAGCAAGAAACATGACCCGCTTGAAGTGGATGAGACTCAAATCCCGGAGATGGATACCAAGTATTACTCTCCGCGTCTGCATAAAGCAGCATTTGTACTTCCTAAATTCGTGGAAGATTTAACGAAATAAAGGGGAAATCATTAATGAAACTGGATCAAGCTTATTCAGGAAACGTATTTATTTGCAGCTCTGAGGATTATGAGAACTCAAAAGCGGTTATCTATGGTATGCCAATGGATTATACCGTCAGCTTCCGTCCGGGTTCCCGTTTTGGCCCATCTCATATCCGTCAAGCATCGGTTGGACTTGAAGAGTACAGCCCATATCTCGACAAAAGCATCGTAGACATGACGTACTTTGACGCTGGAGACTTGCTACTGCCTTTCGGTAACGCGGGACGTAGCCTTGATGTAATTCATGAATACATCGGCAGTCTGCTCGCTGATGACAAGTTCCCAGTTGGTCTCGGTGGTGAGCATCTGGTTACTTGGCCAGTCATCCAACAAATGTACAAGAAATACCCGGATCTTATCCTGATTCATATTGATGCACACGCAGACCTTCGTGAAAACTATGAAGGCGAGCCATTGTCCCACTCCACGCCAGTGCGTAAAGCAGCTGAGTTGATGGGTGGCCAAAACATCTATCAGTTCGGTATCCGTTCTGGTTCCCGTGAGGAGTTCCAGTATGGTCGCGAGAACATCAACTTCTACCCATTTGAAGTGGCAGCTCCGATGAAGGAAGCTCTTCCGAAGATGGGCAACCGTCCGGTATATGTGACCATCGACATTGATGTGCTTGATCCGTCAGCAGCTCCAGGAACAGGTACAGCAGAAGCGGGCGGCATTACGTCCAAAGAACTGCTGGAAGCCATCCATATGATCGCTGGATCTGATGTAAATGTAGTTGGTTGTGACTTGGTTGAAGTAGCACCAATCTATGATCCTACACAACAGACACAGATTGTAGCTGCGAAGCTGATCCGTGAAATGCTGCTTGGATTCGTGAAATAACATAGAATAATTGATAGAGATAACGCTCTCTGGCTGCGCCGTTTCAAATTAGCGCAGGGAGGGCGTTTTTTTTGTTCACGTTTATTTGTTATCCTCGAACGGACTGGGTGATAGATGTTGAACTATGCTGCCAAACAAAATAACGAAGTAAAATTTAGTTAGGTAGCTTAGTTTAATTTAACTTTTGTTCAGAGCTGTGCTATACTGACTACATAAGTTTTTAGTAGTATATTAATTGATATATTACATTCGTGAAGTATATGGTGATCGGGTTCGGTCATATACTAAAAAGAGCCTTCACCGCTACCAACGGTAAAGACTCTTAGGACCCGAAAGGCTGTGGATTGCCACGGCGCGCATGAACTAAATACTGTTATTCAAGCGAAACCCACCGTCAGGCGTCCAAACCTATGAGGTGGGTTTTCGCTTGCTACGAAACTTTTTGCGCAACCAACGGTAAAGCTTTCGTCCGCTCAGTAGAATACTGAGGATCGCAGCAATCCATCGGATCACATCAAGCAACGCCACAAGTTTGACCATCGACGTCACCCCCTCTCGGGAAGCTGCGCCGTGATCTGGAAAACATCCACCGTTATTCAAGAGTCCATAAAATCAATTATAGCACGTATGTTCCTATGTCTCTACCATTTATTGCTTGTATCAGTACAGGCTCGCACATGCAGATATCTTGCCTTGGCATGACTCTATCTTAATATTTATGCCTTTTCTTAAGTATCAGTTTTGTTATCCTTGCTGTTGGGACGTATCCCATTTAACTTAGAGTACACAACGTTTGTTGACGCACCACCTTTGCCTACATGATCCAATCATGGGTGAAGGTGGTTTTTTTCTTGCAAAATTGTCATCGGGGTTCATCCGATTGTTACGTTATAATCATCAAATTTGGGTAAAACCATAGAAGGAGGTGTTACGATGACAACCAAGAGTACAATGACATGGAAACGGATTGGTGCACTCGCATTATCGTTAACGCTGGCTTGGGGGATGGGACCGGTACATATGCTTTCAGGCGCTAATGCTGCATCCTCGCAGACGTGTGGAAAGGGAGATCACGGACTAGCTACTACACTGAAAAAAGGCAGTGGTGTGGAAGAGCAACACCTGAAATTTACAGACATTGATTTTCTTAATGATACGACTGGACGAGCTGGGGGTGAAGGCTTCCTGATCGGAACCTCAAATGCAGGATGTACGTGGCAGTCCATATATACCGGGCAGTGGCAATTCACACAGCTTGATTTTCCGAATAATGTGAATGGATATGCGTTGGCACAAGTGAAAAATTCACCTGCAACCTATCTGATCCGTACCCATGATAGGGGATCGCACTGGACGCGGATCGATACGCCGGGCATTCAATTCAAGCGAATCGATTTTCGCAATAAAGATGTAGGTTATGGTTACACCTATAATGGTGCATATCAGACGAAGGATGGCGGGGTAACCTGGAGTAAAATGAATACGCCTGCCAACACGCGTGCAGCTGCCTTTGCCACAGAAAAGCAAGGATATGCCGTGGTGGTTGTACCCGGATCGGGATATCATTTGAAGCAAACGAGTGATGGCGGCAAGAACTGGACAACCTCTCTTCGAGTTGTCTCAGACACATGGAGTGGAGCGGATCTCTATGCACATGGTCAGCAAGTGTGGGCCCTTCTGTATGGTGATGCAGGCATGTCCCAACAATCGTACTCCCTCTATGCGAGCGGCAATCAAGGTAAGAACTGGACCCAAGTATTTGCACAATCCACAGCAGGAGGAGGTCCTGCGCCAGGTACAAACAGTACGGGCAAAGGAACCGGACCTGCCAATCCAGGTGGTCATCCCGGCAACATGGCGTTGATTGGTAATCAGACGGCTTATCTTTCTGCGGGTTCACCAGCAGCTGGCAAAGTGGGTATTGGACGTTCTTATGATACAGGTTCCACGTGGAAAAACGTTGACTTGAAAGATCCGGGGTACAGTTCCCGTATCTCTTTCCCATCGGCCAAGACGGGTTGGCTCGTCGTAACAAGTGATAACTCCCCTGCGATCTATCAGACTACAGATGGTGGAACGACGTGGACACAAAAAATGTTGTTGCCTTCAGAGCAGGATTAAATAGCCTGTTAATCTGAAATAACAACGGAGCAAATCCGAATTACAAATGAATGATAATCAATTTGGTATGTCTCTGCATGGATATCTATAATGAACAAGCCCCTTCCTGGCTTATGATGTGGGAAGGGGCTTGTTTGTGTAGAAATAAAAACGGTTGAAACCTGCTTTAAAACAAGTTATTGTAAGCGATAACAATACATTATATGGAGGTTGAAATCATGGTTGATGTTATTCTAAAGGCAGATTCAGACCAAGGATTAATAAATCGCAATATATATGGTCACTTTTCTGAACACTTGGGACGTTGTATTTATGAGGGGCTGTGGGTAGGAGAAGATTCACCTATTCCGAATACGGATGGCATTCGAAATGATGTATTGACGGCCTTGCAGAAGCTTAATATTCCAGTACTTCGCTGGCCGGGTGGTTGTTTTGCCGATGAATATCACTGGAAAGATGGTGTGGGTCCGAAGAGTGAGCGTGCTCGTATGATCAATACGCACTGGGGCGGTGTGGAAGAGAACAATCACTTTGGTACGCATGAATTCTTGAGATTATGTGAATTGCTCGGCACCGAGCCATATATCAGTGGCAACCTGGGTAGCGGTACAGTGCAGGAGATGCAGGAATGGGTGGAGTACATCACATTTGATGGCGAATCCCCGATGGCGAACTGGCGTAAGAGTAACGGTAGGGAAGAACCTTGGAAACTGAAGTATTTTGGCGTGGGAAATGAGAACTGGGGATGCGGCGGAAATATGCGTCCTGAATATTATGCGGATGAATATCGCCGCTATGCTACATATGTACGGAACTATTCCGGGAACGAGATTTATAAAATTGCATGTGGCCCGAACGACAGTAACTATGAGTGGATGGAAGTGTTGATGCGGGAAGCTGCCCGTTTCATGGATGGGATCAGTCTTCATTATTATACAATTCCGACAGGTGTGTGGGAAGACAAGGGGAACGCTACCGGTTTTGGAGAGGCTGAATGGTTTACCACGTTGAAGAAAACGCTGTTTATGGATGAATTGCTTGTGAAGCACTCCGAAATTATGGATAAATATGATCCAGATGGCCGGGTTGGTATCATTGTAGACGAGTGGGGAACGTGGTATAACGTTGAGCCGGGAACCAATCCGGGCTTCCTCTACCAACAAAATACGATGCGGGATGCAGTTCTTGCAGCGGTGAACCTTAACATTTTCAATCAGCATAATAAACGGGTACAGATGGCCAATTTGGCTCAGATCGTCAATGTGCTTCAATCGCTTGTGCTCACGGAAGGGGACAAAATGCTCTTGACACCTACGTATCATGTATTTGATATGTATCAGGTTCATATGGATGCGCAGCGACTGGATTTGAATTATGAAAGCCCTGGGTATACCTTCGGAGAAGACACCATTCCTCAACTCAGCTTATCAGCATCCCGCAATAAAGACGGGGTCATTCATGTGACAGCTTGTAATCTAAGCCACATCGATGAGTTGGAAGTCGTGTGTCAGCTGGACGCAGCTCAAGCGGCTAAAGTATCCGGGCAGATTCTGCACCATACTGATTTTGGTGCATTCAATACCTTTGAACAACCGAATCATGTTCAGCCTGTGGTGTGGGAGGGACTCACACTGGAGAATAACACCTTGCGTTTTGTTCTTCCTCCAGCATCGGTTGGGGTCATCGCTGTAGAGGGCTAATGATGAAAAGGCAGGAACCTTGCAAGGGTTGCAATGATCAGTATGATGTGAAGATTAGCGATGCCAAAATGGCCAGACTTGTTGATATTGCTTCACGCTCGCGTCCCACGGTACAGGATGAGGAATATGAGCGGAGGCTATCCATCTGCTCTGCCTGTCCGGGATTGCAATATGGCACAACTTGTCGGCACTGTGGCTGTCTCGTACAGGTGCGAGCGAAGCTGAGCGAGTCGACATGTCCTTTTCCTTATGAATCACAATGGGCCTGATCGGATGAATGAATCTTATTATAATGAAGCAAAAGGGAGTTGCACTTTACAGGTGTGGCTCTTCTTTTTTGGCTTGATGAGGAAAAAACTCTGAATTTGGATTTGAATTGAGCGAGGGAACTGGATATAGTTATACAGTAGAGTGTAGGATAGCGAGCTATCCGGGAATATGAGCGCGTATAGCGACACAACAATACGGGAAGGGCTGTTCTCACCGGCCGTGCCTGATTTTGCGTCGCCTCGAATATAATGGAGGTTAACATTCATGTCGAACATGCGACCGGTACACATCCGGCTGCACAGCCGTTATGAAGGTGAAGATGTGCTGCAGGAAATGCAGGGTGAAGCTGTGTTGAAAGGGTCTGTTCTTTATGTTCGTTACGAAGAACCGCAGGTTGGACCCGAGGGAGGCACAACTCGTACCACATTGAAGCTGTGTGGACAATCCATCAAGATTATACGTCATGGTGAAGTGGAATCGGAGCAGACTTTTGAATTGAATCGGAAGCTTCCTGGTTTCTACCGATCACCATACATGTCGTTTGCCCTGTCCACGCATACACAGAAGCTGGAACTTTCCATTCAGGGATTGAGCGCACGCGCAGCGTGGAGCTACGACTTTTACCGCTTTGATGAAGAATCCGGACATTTCGCGATTAGTTTGCATATACAGGAGGAACCAATTTCATGACACGTAATCCACTAGATACGATTAACGAACGGGTAAGCACGGCCATTGGTAACGCCATTGTGGCGGCCGGGATTGTTACGCAGGACGAATTGCCAGCTATCACATTGGAAGTGCCGCGTGAGAAGACACACGGAGACTTGGCGACCAATGCTGCCATGCAGCTGACCAAGATTGCCAAGCGCAATCCGCGTCAGATTGCTGAAGAGATCATTGCCAATCTGAATCTAGCTGAAGCAGGAATCGAGAAGGCTGAGATTGCGGGTCCAGGATTCATTAACTTCAAGTTGGACAAGAGTTACCTTTACCCAGTACTTGCGCTTGTGCAGGAGCAGGGTGAAGATTACGGAAGAATTAAAATCGGAGAAGGCCGCAAAGTTGAGATGGAATTCGTGAGTGCCAACCCGACAGGCAGTTTGCATCTGGGTCATGCCCGTGGAGCAGCTGTAGGTGATGCACTATGTAACATCCTTGACTACGCTGGATATGAAGTAACCCGTGAATACTACATCAATGATGCAGGTAATCAGGTGTTTAATTTGGCGCGTTCCATTGAAGCTCGTTATCTGCAAGAGCTGGGTCAGGATGCTGAGATGCCTGAGGACGGTTATCACGGTGAGGATATTAAAGGATTCGCCAAGCAGCTTGTTGCTGAAAAGGGTGATGAATTGCTGTCCATGCATCCGGGGGACCGTGCGGCTTATTTCCGTGACTTTGGCCTGGAGAAGGAACTGGACAAGATCAAACGTGACTTGAATCGTTTCCGTGTTAACTTTGACATCTGGTTTAGCGAAACTTCCCTGTATGACAACGGAGAAGTGCTGCGAGTGCTTGATGAATTGCGTGACCGCAATGAGATCTATGAGCAAGATGGAGCAACTTGGCTGAAAACGATGCAATATGGTGACGACAAAGAACGTGTGTTGATCAAGAACGATGGCACGTATACTTACCTGACGCCAGATATTGCTTATCACCGCGACAAATATGCGCGTGGATACGACACGATGATTAACATCTGGGGTGCAGATCACCACGGATATATTCCACGGATGAAAGCCGCGATGCAAGCACTGGGTAATGACCCTGAGAAACTGGTAGTCTTGATTGCACAGATGGTGAGCTTGTTCCAGAACGGTGAAAAAGTGAAGATGTCCAAGCGTACAGGTAAAGCTGTAACGATGGAAGACCTGATGGATGAAGTCGGCATTGATGCCATTCGTTACTTCTTCACAATGCGCAGCATGGACTCCCATCTGGACTTTGACATGGACCTTGCTATTTCGACATCCAATGAGAATCCGGTATTCTACGTACAATACGCGCATGCACGTGTATGCAGTGTATACCGTCAGGCTGAAGAACAAGGTATTGAACTGCTGCCACTGGCACAGATCGACCTGTCCAAGCTGACTACAGAGCACGAGTATGACCTTCTTCGCAAAATGGGAGAACTGCCTGAAGAAATCTCGGCAGCGGCAACAGGATATGCGCCTCATCGTATCATCCGTTATGTATACGAGCTGGCATCCCTGTTCCACAGCTACTACCGTGCAGAGCGTGTTATTACGGAAGATGCGCAGCAAACTCAGGCACGTCTTGCGCTGATCGGTGCTGTACGCACCGTTATCGCAACGGCGCTTCGTCTGGTAGGCGTAACCGCACCAGATAAAATGTAAATTTCAGGCTCGCGGCCTGCTGCCGCTCTGCCTCAAGCCAAAAGTCTCCATGTCCACGTTGGTCTTCAACGTGGTACATGGAGACTTTTTTGTTGTGTACCTGGAGTTGAAGAAAACGAATTGCCCTGTCTAAAGTACGCTAGCTTGCCCAGACATCAGGGCGGGCGCCACCTGAGAGTCATATCCCTTCGCGCGTACCAGTCAGGGGCGGGTTAATGTGATTCGCCAAGCACCAAGCGAGTTCTGCTGACGGTGGCGTAGCCGACTCACTCCCCGCCCTCCTGCATTAGCTTCAGGGCGTCAATCTCACCACCACGTATTTTGCTTTTCGCTGTGGTGGTCTTGCGGGCTCGCAGCGGGATCGTAGAACGTTTGACGAGGGTCTTGATTTCGCTGGGGGATAATCCTGGATGTTTTGCAAGCAGCAAGGCGATAGCACCGCTCACATGGGAGGTCGCCATGGAGGTGCCGCTCATCTCGTGATGCTTGCCTTGTACCCAAGAGGAGACAATCTTATCACCGGGTGCATAGACATCCACATATGCGCCACGATTGCTGAAGGACGCGATACGTCTGTTTTTGTCGGTTGCTCCGACGGATATGGTCTGCGGATAACGTGCTGGATAATCAATACTGCGGCGTTTGCCATCATTTCCTGACGAAGCAACAATGACGATTCCGGCGTGGTACGCACGGTTGACAACGTCAAGAAGCGCCTTGCTGCGTGTTTTCATACCAAAGCTCATATTGATGATATCGACCCTGTTACGCACACACCAATCGATGCCAAGCACAATGTCAGATACATAAGCTGATCCGTTGTGATCGAATGCCTTCACGGGATAGATCAGGGCGCGTGGAGCTACACCAATCATGCCTGCGGTGCTGTTGGCTGCGGCGATGGTTCCCGCAATGTGGGTACCGTGTCCGTTATCATCGTGTGGAAGCAGGCTGCGGTTTAACAGATTGATTCCGCGTGCCAGGGAATATCGAAGATCAGGATGGTGGTAATCAGCACCTGTATCAATTACACCGATTTTAATCCGGTGTCCGGTAGACACAGACCATACTTTGGGGGCCCGAATCTGTTTTACTCCCCAGGGTATGCCTTGGGCATTGCTCGGTTTGCTATGGAGTGCGGTGGCATGAAGGGAGATGGGGGTGTCTTCTTCAATCGTAATCTCATCCCCATAGCGGTATAGGTCCTCCGGGCGTTGTACTGTAGCGATAATGGAACGAGCTAGTCGCGAGGAGCGGACGGCCCCAAGGTCGGTAAATTCATTCCGCATTCGGGATAATTCCACGAGGCAGGCCTCGTACTGCTGCGGTTTGGCAAATCGGATCAAATATCGCCCCCCCTGTTCTGGTTCAGGGCGTCGCATTCCGTCAATCAATTGATGCAATAAACCAGTATAGTCCATAATGGGCAGCCCCCTTCGGGATGAACATGCTGAGGTATTCTATGAATGCGCTCATCCCGCCGCATGGGGAACTTGCCCTTTTTTTACAAAAACACATTCACTTCGTGTCAAAACGGGCGCAGGGACATATGATGGATGGAGAGCTAGAGGGCTCTTGCGGGGAACCTGGTGAGGAGCAATCCTTCAAGGGTATACAGTCAAAAGGCGGAGGGGACTCCGTCTTTTTTATTATGGAGTTGTCTCTTTTGCAATGAAGGATACGTATGAGTTTAATGTCGCATTGCGTTGAATATATTGGACGGATTGGAGCTGCTCTCCGCATTTGCGTCACATCCGTACATAAAAACTTGCTTTTTAACGCTAAATAGGTTTTACTTAGGTTTGTTAATGGATATGTTATACGTAACAGTCCAGTTCGTAGGGGTTAAAAAGTGAATTTTGTGTGAGAGGAAGTGTCTGCAGTGAGTACCTCGCTCAATTTGAAAATTGATAAAGAAAAGGTAAAAGAGATCCCTTTGGTGGACCTTGCCTTTATGGTGCTGAAAGCGGCTAATACGCCGTATTACTATCGTGACTTGATGAATGAGGTAGCGAAGCAGCGCGGAATGACTGATGAAGAAATCAACGAGTTTATCGCCCAGCTATATACCGAGATTAATATCGATGGCCGTTTTGCTTGCGTCGGTACAAGTCTGTGGGGCTTGAAGCGCTGGTATCCGGTAGCTGGAACAGAAGATTCCATGACGGGTGCGAAGCGTCCGCGTATCATCAACGATGAAGATGATGATCTGGAAGATGAAGACTTCGGTGAAGAAGAAGATAGCTATAACAGCGATGAAGACTTCGACAGCACGGATAAAGACGAAGATGAAGACGAAGAAGAAGAAGACGAAGACGACATCTTTGATGAAGAAGACAGCGAAGAAGAAGTGCTGGTTGAAGATGACGATCTGGAAGATGAAGACCTCGAAGAAGACGAAGAAGAGTCCGAAAACGAGGACGAATTTGACGACGATTCTGATAATCGGTAGTCATTTTTGACGTCTATAATTTACCCGTTTCCCCGGAATAGTCAGCCTTGACAGCAGACGGGGTAACGGGTAAACTATTGCATGGGCTTATGAATGAGCGACAATATATTTATGTTTTTTATAGAAGGTGCCCCGTCCTGCGGGAGTACTTTTTTTTGTATTTTTAGAGGCATAATTTTGCAAAATGATTTCTTTTCCGTATGCTCCCGGCCAACATTTCGTGGCCCGTTTTTGTATATCAAAAACACAAAATGAAATGTAGGCTACCGGAATATTTGCACCATTTTTTGCTGTAGAACAACGTGTATTTAAACCGTCTTCGCAGAAAGAGCAGTTCGCAGATGCAGGGAATTTCTGCCATTGCTCTTTTTAACGATGATTACCTGGGAAACAGGTTACGATAACACCATATATCGCCTGAATTTCTGTACTTATATTAGGAGGGTAATAACAGTGACAAAGTATATTTTCGTGACGGGCGGAGTTGTGTCCTCCCTGGGCAAAGGGATAACGGCTGCTTCGCTGGGCAGATTGCTGAAAAACAGAGGGCTTAAAGTAACGATCCAGAAATTTGATCCATATATCAACATCGACCCAGGGACAATGAGTCCTTATCAGCACGGCGAGGTTTTTGTAACGGATGATGGCGCGGAAACGGATCTGGACCTTGGCCACTATGAACGTTTTATTGATATCAATCTCTCCAAAAACAGCAACGTCACGACTGGTAAAGTATACTCTTCCGTCATCAGCAAAGAGCGACGCGGGGAATATCTGGGCGGAACGGTACAAGTTATTCCACACATTACGAACGAGATCAAAGAGCGTGTATTCCGCGCTGGACGTGAAGCGGGTTCGGATGTGGTTATTACGGAAATTGGCGGAACAGTGGGCGACATCGAGAGTTTGCCTTTCCTGGAAGCCATTCGTCAGATCAAGAGTGATGTAGGTCGCGACAATGTGATGTACATCCACGTAACACTTATTCCTTATATCAAAGCAGCGGGTGAAGTGAAAACAAAGCCAACGCAGCATAGTGTTAAGGAATTGCGCAGCATCGGTATTCAACCGAATGTGATCGTATGTCGTACGGAGTATGAATTGTCTGACGACATGAAAGCCAAGATCGCTCTCTTCTGCGACATTGATGAGAATGCCGTGGTTGAATGTCGCGATGCTGACACCTTGTATCAAGTGCCTTTGAACCTGCGTGAAGAAGGCTTGGATGAGATCGTGGTAAATCACCTGAAACTAACTACTCCTGCACCGGATATGAGCGAGTGGGAAGGGCTGGTTGACCGGATCAACAAGTTGGAGCATACGGTTGAGATCGCTATTGTTGGTAAATATGTAGCGTTGCATGATGCATACCTGAGTGTTGTTGAGTCGTTGTCTCACGCAGGATTTGCATCGAATGCCGATGTCAAAATTCGCTGGGTTCCTTCTGAAGATATTACGGATGAGAATGTAGGCGATTTGTTACATGGTATTGGCGGTATCCTTGTTCCTGGCGGATTCGGAGATCGTGGTATTGAAGGTAAAGTATCGGCAATCCGTTATGCTCGTGAGAAACAAATTCCGTTCTTCGGTATTTGCCTGGGTATGCAGGTTTCCGTTATTGAATATGCACGTTCCATCGTTGGTTTGAATGGTGCAAACAGCTCCGAGATTAATCCGGCTACCGAATTCCCTGTGATTGATCTGTTGCCTGAGCAAAAAGATATCGAAAATCTGGGTGGTACGATGCGTCTGGGTCTGTATCCTTGTAAGCTTCAGGAAGGTTCTTTGGCGATGGCTTGTTATGATGACGAGCTGGTGTATGAGAGACACCGTCACCGGTATGAGTTCAACAATGAATACCGTGAAGCGATTGAAAAAGCAGGACTGGTTATCTCGGGTACATCCCCGGATGGACGTCTGGTTGAGATCGTGGAACTTCCAGGACACCCATGGTTCTTGGCGGTACAATTCCATCCGGAATTCACTTCCCGTCCGAACCGTCCGCAACCATTGTTCCGTGAATTCGTGAAAGCTTCATTGGAGAATGCAAAGAAATAATAATGTTTTAGTGTTGACGTAATAGATATTGGGGATGTTCAAGGCAACCTTAGCGGATGCCTTGAACATCCCTTTTTTTTGCGTAAAAAGCAGGCTGAAATGCTTTTTGTCATTTTGTGAAAGTAGCAGGATTTTAATGGAAGAGGTAGAATACTTATCATGACGACTATGGGATAGTTATCCAGATTCGAAGACGTATATGCTTTCCTAATTCTAGGGGGTTACAGAGTGGAAGATAAAAAAGTTTTGATTGTTGATGACCAGAATGGAATCCGAATCCTGTTAATGGAAGTATTCAGCAGTGAAGGGTATAACACCTTTCAAGCACCCAACGGCAAGGTTGCTCTGGAGATTGTAAATAATGACAAGCCTGACCTGGTATTGCTCGATATGAAGATTCCTGGGATGGACGGTCTGGAAATCCTGAAGCATATTAAAGAAATTGATCCGGGTATCAAGGTGATCATGATGACCGCTTATGGTGAACTGGACATGATTAAGGAAGCTACGGATCTCGGAGCGCTCATGCACTTTACGAAACCATTTGATATCGACGAAATGCGGGTGGCTGTTAATATGCAACTTCGCAATGGTACTGCCAATAAATGCAGCTGAATCCTGTTGATACAGGATTTTTTTGCGTGTGGAGAACATAGATGGTACTCGGTGGGAGAAAGGGGTATTTCACTCCTTCATCCGGGGAATATTGGAAATGGGCAAGTTATAAAGCGGTGTCTATGAAAACTGTGCTGCAAAGCACAGCATTTTTGCAAATGCTTGTTTAGTATTTGACATGGGATGTGGTATAATAAGGCCGTATGTGATTTCGGCTAAAAACCATAGACACAACCCAAACCCCTAGGAGGATTGAAACCATGCCATTAGTATCTATGACAGACATGTTGAACAAAGCACTTGAAGGAAAATATGCAGTTGGTCAATACAACATCAATAACCTTGAGTGGACTCAAGCGATTCTTGGTGCTGCTGAAGAAGAGAAATCCCCAGTAATCCTGGGTGTATCCGAAGGCGCAGCACGTCACATGGGCGGCTTCTACACTGTAGTTAAAATGGTAGAAGGACTCATTCACGACATGAAAATCTCCGTACCAGTTGCGATCCACCTGGACCACGGTTCAAGCTTCGACAAGTGTAAAGAAGCGATCGATGCTGGATTTACATCCGTTATGATCGACGGTTCCCACCACTCTATCGATGAAAACATCGAAATGACTAAAAAAGTTGTTGAATATGCACACGCTAAAGGCGTTTCTGTAGAAGCTGAAGTAGGTACTGTAGGTGGACAAGAAGACGACGTTATCGGCGGAATCATGTACGCTGACCTGAACGAGTGTATTCGTATCGTTAAAGAAACAGGTATCGACACATTGGCACCAGCTCTTGGTTCCGTACACGGTCCTTACCATGGCGAGCCTAACCTGGGCTTCAAAGAGATGGAAGAAGTTCGTGACGCGGTACAAGTCCCACTCGTATTGCACGGTGGTACAGGTATTCCTAAACACGACATCGACAAAGCCATTTCCCTGGGTACTTCCAAAATTAACGTTAACACAGAGAACCAAATTGCTTTCTCAAAAGTGGTTCGTGAAGTGCTTGCAGCTAAACCAGATGCTTACGATCCACGTACATTCATCGTACCAGGCCGTGATGCAATCAAAGAAACCGTTAAAGGTAAAATCCGCGAGTTTGGTTCTAACAACAAAGCGTAAATTATCTTTGCCAGTTCCATACTGTGAAATGGAAGAACACCGCCTAGCCGGTGTCTTTCCATTTTCACACCTTATTTCTACATCGGAAGCCATCAGCACGTATTGCCGTTCATCGGCTGCAAAACACGTAGGGGGACATTAAGCTTTATGGAAAAATTGATGATTAGTGGCGGACGTCCGTTACAGGGAACTGTAACTATAAGCGGCGCCAAGAACAGCGCCATTGCGCTTATTCCTGCAGCATTGCTTGCCGAGTCAGAAGTCGTGTTGGACAACCTGCCGCTTTTGAGTGATGTGGCGGTTTATGCAGAAATTTTGGAGGAACTCGGAGCACATGTGACTTGGGAAGGCAGTCAGATGAAAATTGACCCTTCTGATATCAAATCCATTCCTATGCCGAATGGTCCCGTGAAGAAGCTTCGTGCTTCGTATTACATGATGGGTGCATTGCTAGGACGTTTCAAAGAAGCAACCATAGGTTTACCAGGGGGCTGTAATTTTGAGCCTCGTCCAATTGATCAACATATCAAAGGATTTGAAGCGCTTGGCGCAACCGTAACGAACGAACATGGCTCAATTCATTTGCATGCCAAAGAGCTGCGCGGAGCAAAAATTTATCTTGATGTAAGCAGTGTCGGCGCAACCATTAATATCATGCTGGCGGCTACTCGTGCCAAAGGCTCTACAATTATCGAAAACGCGGCTAAAGAGCCTGAGATTATAGATGTAGCAACACTTTTGAATTCCATGGGTGCCAGCATCAAGGGTGCAGGTACCGAAACGATCCGTATTGAAGGGGTCTCGGAGCTTAAAGGCTGCCGTCATTCCATCATTCCGGACCGTATACAAGCGGGAACGTATATGATCGCTGCAGCGGCGACGCGTGGAGATGTTCTGATTGACAATGTGATTCCCAAACATCTGGAAGCTTTAACGGCAAAGCTGTTGGAGATGGGTGTTGGCATTGAAGAATTGGATGAAAGTATACGTGTTATTGGCAAACCGAACTATAATCATGTCGACGTGAAGGCACTTGTGTATCCTGGTTTTCCGACGGATCTACAGTCACCAATGACCAGTGTTTTAACACAGGCAACCGGTGTAAGTGTCCTGAGCGACTTTGTATACAGCAATCGATTCAAACATGTGCCTGAGTTGGTACGGATGGGCGCAAAGATTCGAGTAGAAGGACGGTCAGCGATTATTGAAGGCAGTGCATTGAACGCGGCCAAAGTAAAAGCATCCGATCTTCGCGCTGGAGCAGCGCTGGTGATTGCAGGTCTCACCGTCAGTGAAGGTGTGACTGAAGTAACTGGGGTCGAATATATCGACCGTGGTTATGATCATCTGGTGACTAACCTACGCTTGCTCGGTGCAGATGTGTGGCGGGAAACGGATTAATGGGAAGCATTATGCGTTATTCAGTCATACACATGTTTATTTTAACTGAACTGCATATCTTTTCGATGATTAGGTAAACCTGTTTTAATAGAGTTCTCAGTCTCTCCGGCATAAGACGAAATGTTACTGTTTCCTTTACCGGAGGGTCTTTTTTTGAATTAAACTTCATATGGCTGTAAGAACATCATTTTTCATCCCCAACCCCCGGTTTTGTTTGAACTGCGCTCCATAGCCGGTCTATCCGGATTGATCGCCTCAATGCATCGTTCACTCAATAGCGGATCTTGCCGAATATTGGCCATCCCACCCGGAAACTTACACTCAAAGACAAGTATTTGCATTATAACGGTTACATTCCGTACAATGGACAGAAGAGATTGTGGCAGATGCTGCGCTCTATAGCCGGAACATCTAGCGAAACTATCCATTTCACACGGACTTATTAATTGAATAGGTGGTTATTATATGGATCTACAAATTTCCGATTTGGAAGAAATGAAACTAACGGACCTCTACAAACTGGCCAAAAAATATCAGATACCTTACTATGGTGCGTTAAAAAAGAAAGAATTAATCTTTGCTATACTACGCGCACAAGCTGAACAGAGCGGCCTGATGTTCATGCAAGGCGTACTCGAGATTTTACCTGAAGGTTACGGATTTCTTCGGCCGATTAACTACTTGCCAAGTACGGAAGACATCTACATCTCAGCTTCTCAGATTCGCAAGTTTGACCTAAGAACAGGTGACCTCGTATCAGGCAAGTGTAGAACGCCTAAGGAAAACGAGAGATACTTCGGTTTGTTGCAAGTCAACGCTGTAAATGGTGAGAATCCATCGGCGGCTGCAGAGCGACTTCACTTCCCGGCACTAACCCCACTGTATCCGCAGAAAAAACTGGTTCTCGAAACATCCCCCAACCATTTGTCCACACGAATTATGGATGTGCTCGCCCCGGTAGGATTGGGACAGCGCGGATTGATCGTAGCACCTCCCAAAGCGGGTAAAACGCTTCTCCTCAAAGAAATTGCCAACAGCATCTCAACTAACAATCCTGAAATTGAACTGTTTGTCCTGTTGATTGATGAACGTCCAGAGGAAGTAACGGATATGTCGCGTTCGGTAAAAGGGGAAGTTGTGGCTTCGACATTTGATGAACTGCCTGAGAATCATATTAAAGTGGCGGAATTGGTACTTGAGCGTGCGCTTCGTCTCGTTGAGGCCAAAAAGGATGTTGTTATCTTGCTGGATAGCATTACGCGTCTTGCCCGTGCATATAACCTGGTTATTCCACCATCCGGTCGTACACTTAGTGGTGGTATTGATCCGGCTGCGTTCCATCGTCCGAAACGTTTCTTCGGTTCTGCCCGGAATGTGGAAGAAGGCGGAAGCTTGACCATCCTGGCAACTGCATTGATTGATACCGGATCACGTATGGATGACGTCATTTATGAAGAGTTTAAGGGTACGGGTAATATGGAGCTTCATCTGGACCGTCGTCTGGCAGAGCGCCGCATATTCCCGGCAATCGACATTCGTCGTTCCGGTACACGTCGTGAAGAAGTGTTGCTCAGCAAGGAAGAGTTGGATACAATCTGGGCAATTCGTAAAAACATGAATGATTCCCATGACTTTGTCGAAGGATTCCTGAAGAAACTTCGTAACAGCAAGACGAATGCAGAGTTTTTGGCGGCATTTGATTCGGCTGGTAATAGCCCGACAAGCAATTCCGGGACAACAACCACCCGTCGCTCACCTAGACAGACAGCTACGTCAGGTACTTCGACGTAAGTGTCGTTCGACTAATCACTTTCTTTTTGCAGCACTGCTGTGAATGTTACAATACACTCGTCGTTAGATTTAACCCATTAGATGTGAGGAGAACATCATGTATTTAGTATACGCAGATGAAAAAGGTAATGTATTTGATCATCCTTCCCTGTACGGGCTTGCCCGCAGTGGAGATATGATCGTGGAGATTATGGAAGACGAACTTATCCCTTTGCCAGAGGGCGCGACGTTAGTTGGACTCCCGAGCACCCGGCCCATTGGTATGGACCCGGACACCGGTGAGATGCTGCCATTGCCAACGGACACACAGGCTGTAGGTGCTTTGCTTCCGCAAGGATTCACT
>Ga0209437_100537_pt1 | contig 26234 bp, 21 predicted proteins | sample AraplaL_Cvi_mTSA_FD_184266 | JGI IMG/M metagenome (GOLD analysis project Ga0209437, IMG submission 184266) | Arabidopsis root microbial communities from the University of North Carolina, USA - plate scrape CL_Cvi_mTSA (SPAdes) (version 2) | ecosystem: Host-associated > Plants > Roots > Endosphere...
CCATGATCGGTACCTATGACCTCGTGTTCGGCGAAGTGGATCGCTGAGCCGGCACGACGGAGAAACGCATGAAAGCCACCGGACATTTCGAGCAGGTCAGGAACGTCGATCCGCTCGTCGTACTCAATGACCATACCCGCCATCACATCGATGAGTGGGTAGCCAAGTTCCCGCCGGATCGCAAGCGCTCCGCGCTGATCCAGGCGCTGTTTGCCGCGCAGGAACAAAACCAGGGCTTCCTGACCGACGAGCTGATCACTGCCGTTGCGAAGTACCTCGACCTGCCGGCGGTGTGGGCGTACGAGGTTTCCAGCTTCTACTCGATGTTGGAGACCAAGCCGGTCGGCCGCAACAACGTGGCGATCTGCACCAACATCTCGTGCTGGCTCAACGGCGCGGAAGGCCTGGTGCGTCACTGCGAGAAGAAGCTCGGCATCAAGACCGGCGAGAGCACGCCGGACGGCCGCGTCTATCTGAAGCAGGAAGAGGAATGCATCGCCGCCTGCGTGTACGCGCCGGCGATGACGGTGAACGGGCATTACCACGAGCGTCTCACCACCGAGAAGCTCGATGAAATTCTGGATGGGTTGAAATAATGGCCGTCGGACCCGCACCCCAGGAACATCAGGTCGTCTACACCACGCTGCATTTCGATACACCGTGGTCGATGGACAGCTATCTGCAGGTCGATGGCTACAAGGCGTGGAAGAAGATCCTCGCCGAGAAGCCCGATCCGGTCGCGCTGATCGAGGAAATCAAGAAGAGCAGCCTGCGCGGTCGCGGCGGCGCGGGTTTCCCGACCGGCCTGAAGTGGTCGTTCATGCCGAAAGGCACGATGCAGAAGTACATCCTGTGCAACTCGGACGAATCCGAGCCGGGCACGGCGAAGGATCGCGACATCCTGCGCTACAACCCGCATGCGGTGATCGAAGGTCTGGCGATTGCGTGCTATTGCACCGGTTCGACCGTGGCTTACAACTATCTGCGTGGCGAATTCCATCACGAGCCGTTCGAGCATCTCGAAGCGGCACTGAAGGAAGCCTACGCCGCCGGTCTGCTCGGCAAGAACATCCAGGGCACCGGGTTGGATGTGGACATCCACAACGCGCTCGGTGCGGGTGCCTACATCTGTGGTGAAGAAACTGCATTGATGGAGTCGCTGGAAGGCAAGAAAGGCCAGCCGCGCTTCAAGCCGCCGTTCCCGGCCAACTTCGGCCTGTACGGCAAACCGACCACGATCAACAACACCGAGACCTATGCTTCGGTGCCTGCGATCCTGCGCAACGGCGCCGACTGGTTCCTCAATCTGGGCAAGCCGAACAATGGCGGCCCGAAGATCTTCTCGGTGTCCGGCCACGTCAACAACCCGGGCAACTTCGAGATTCGCCTCGGCACCTCGTTCAAGGATCTGCTGGCGCTGGCCGGCGGAGTGCGCAACGGCCACAAGCTGAAGGCGGTGATCCCGGGCGGCTCCTCGATGAAGGTGTTGCCGGCCGACGTCATGCTCGAGAGCACGATGGACTACGACTGCCTGCAAAAGGCCGGTTCGGGCCTCGGTTCCGGCGCGGTGATCGTGATGGACGAGACCACCTGCATGGTCAAGGTCTGCCATCGCATCTCGCGCTTCTATATGGCCGAGTCCTGCGGCCAGTGCACGCCGTGCCGCGAAGGCACCGGCTGGATGTACCGCGTGCTGACGCGCATCGTGGAGGGCAAGGGCACGCAGGACGACCTGCACCGCCTGAAGGCGATTGCCGGCCAGATCGAAGGCCACACCATCTGTGCGTTCGGCGAAGCCGCGGCGTGGCCGGTGCAGGGCTTCCTCGCGCGGTTCTGGAACGAATTCGAATACTTCGTGCAGCACGGCCGTTCCATGGTCGATGACAAGCTGGCCGAAGCCAATCAGGGAGTTGCCGCATGAGTGCGCAGCCCAGCAACAACGCCGCGCCCGACCTTATCAACATCGAGGTCGACGGCAAGCCCACGCAGATCCGCAAGGGCGCGATGATCATCGAGGCGGCCGACGCGATCGGCGTCGCGATCCCGCGCTTCTGCTATCACCGCAAACTGCCGATCGCCGCGAACTGCCGCATGTGCCTGGTCGATGTGGAGATGGGCGGCAAGCTGATGCCCAAGCCGCAGCCGGCGTGTGCTACTCCAGTAGCGGAAGGCATGAAGGTGATGACGCGCTCGGACAAGGCGCTGAAGTTCCAGAAAGACGTGATGGAATTCCTGCTGATCAACCATCCGCTCGACTGCCCGATCTGCGATCAGGGTGGCGAGTGCGAGCTGCAGGACGTGGCGCTGGGTTACGGTCGCAGCGTCTCGCGTTACACCGAGCGCAAGCGCACCATCGCCGACGAGAACATCGGCCCGCTGGTCGCCACCGAGATGACCCGCTGCATCCAGTGCACGCGGTGCGTGCGCTTCACCAGCGAGATTGCCGGCACCTATGAACTGGGTGGCATGAATCGCGGCGAGAACCTGCAGATCGGCACATACATAGGCAAGACGATCGAGACCGAGCTGTCAGGCAACATCGTCGACGTCTGCCCGGTCGGCGCGCTTACCAACAAGCCGTTCCAGTTCCAGGCGCGTGCCTGGGAGCTGATTGCCAAGCCGTCGATCGGTTACCACGACGCGCTAGGTTCCAACCTGTGGCTGCATACGCGCCGCGGTGAGGTGCTGCGCACGGTGCCGCGCGACAACGAAACGATCAACGAATGCTGGCTGTCCGATCGCGATCGCTACAGCAATCAGGGCCTGTACGCGGCCGACCGCATCCATGCGCCGGAAGTGAAGCGCAACGGCCAGTGGCAGGCGACTACGTGGGAAGATGCATTGCAGTTTGCCGGCGAGGCGCTGAAGAAGGCGCCGGGCAGCGAGCTGGGCATCCTGGTGCATCCGGCCAGTTCGAACGAGGAGGGTGATCTGCTGCTGCGTCTGGCCCGCGGTCTGGGCAGCGCGCACGTCGATCATCGTCTGCGTCAGCTCGACTTTGCCGACAACGCCGTGGCCGGCAGTTTCGCGTTGCCGGTCACCGCGGTAGCGCAGGTGAAGGCCGCTCTGCTGGTCGGCTCCGATCTGCGGCACGAAATGCCGCTGCTCAACCACCGCCTGCATCAGGCGGTGAAGAAGGGCGCCAAGGTCTATACGGTCAATCCGGCCAGCTTCGATTTCAACTACAGCCTGGCCGGCGAATCGATCGTCGCGCCGCAGGCGCTGGTCGATGCGCTGCTGGCGCTGGCCAAGGCGGCCGTGGCCGTCGGCGCAACCGCACCGGCGACACTGGCCGATGCGATCAACGCCGCGACTGGCGATCAGGGTGACAGCGATGCCATCGCGGCGCTCAAGTCGGGTAGCGCGGTGGTGATTTTCGGTGAAGCCGCGGTCACCCATCCGCAGGCTTCATGGCTGCGTGCACTGGCCCGCTTCATCGCCGACGCCACCGGTGCCGGTTACAACGAACTGCCGGTGGGTGCGAATGCCGTGGGTCTGGCCAAACTTGGCGTACTGCCGGGCAACGGTGGACTCGACGCGCAGGCGATGCTGGTGCAGCCGCGCAAGAGCTACGTGCTGTATGGCGTCGAGCCACCGCACGATTTCGCCGATGGCGCGGCAACGCTGAAGGCGTTGCGCAGTGCGGAGCAGGTGGTGGCGTTCAGCGCCTACGCCAGTGCTGCGTTGCGCGAAGTGGCCGACGTGATCCTGCCTATCGCGCTGCTGCCGGAAATCGACGCGACCCTGGTCAATGTCGATGGTCTGGCGCAGGGTGTCAGCGCCGGTGCCAAGGCACCGGGGCAGGGCCGTGCGGGCTGGAAGGTGTTGCGTGCGTTGGGTGGTGCGCTGAAGTTGACCGGTTTTGAGTTCGACGACCTTGCTGGCCTGCGTGATGGCATCAGCGAACGCGTCGTGGCGCCACGCAGTGGTCTGGCCGCACGTGCGGCTACCGCTGGACTGACCCGTCTCGCCACCTGGCCGATCTATCGTGGCGATGCGGTGCTGCGTCGTGCCACCGCGTTGAATGCCCATCCGCTCAATCGTGCCCCGGCGGTACGCCTGAATGCAGCAGAGGCGCAGCGACTCGGTCTGGTCGATGGCGCACAGGTGCGCATCGGCGACGTGCTGCTGCCACTGGTGGTCGATGCGGCGGTGCCGGATGGCACGGCATGGATCGAGGCAGCCCAGGATCTCACCGCCACGCTGCCGCCCTATGGCGCGGCCATCACCTTGAGCAAGGCATAAGCATCATGGCTGATCAACTAATCAACCAGCTCTTGTGGCCGATCATCTACATTCTGTGCATCACGGTGCCGCTGATCATCGCGGTGGCGATGTTCGTGTACTGGGAGCGCAAGGTCATCGGCTGGATGCACGTGCGGCTGGGGCCGAGCAAGATCGGTCCGTTCGGTCTGCTGCAGGCATTCGCGGACGTGGTCAAGCTGCTGATCAAGGAAGTGATCCTGCCGACCAAGGCGAACCGCTTCCTGTATTTCATGGCGCCGTTGCTGGCGTTGATCCCGGCACTGGCGGCGTGGGCGGTGATTCCGTTCAGCAGCAAGATGGTGCTGTCGAACGCCAACGCAGGCGTGCTCTATCTGCTGGCGATGACCTCGCTCGGTGTGTACGGCATCATCATTGCCGGCTGGGCCTCGAACTCGCGTTACGCTCTGCTCGGCGCGATGCGTTCGGCCGCACAGGTGATCTCCTACGAGCTGGCGATGGGCCTGTGTCTGGTCTGCGTACTGGTGCTGGCGGGCAGCTTGAATCTGACTGACATCGTCAACGCGCAGGCCGGTGGCAAGGGCCTGTTCGACTGGTTCTGGCTGCCGCTGCTGCCGGTGTTCGTGATCTATTTCATCTCCGGTGTGGCCGAAACCAACCGCGCGCCGTTTGACGTGGCCGAGGGTGAGTCGGAAATCGTCGCTGGCTTCCACGTCGAATATTCCGGCTCGGCCTTCGCGATCTTCTTCCTGGCCGAATACGCCAACATGATTCTGGTCAGCTTCCTGGCCTCGATCCTGTTCCTGGGCGGCTGGCTCAGCCCGTTGCAGGGCTGGATCCATGTCGATGCACCGGCATGGATCAACTGGATCTGGACCGGCAGCTGGGCCTGGCTGTTCATCAAGGCGTTCGTGATGAGCTTCCTGTTCCTGTGGTTCCGCGCCACCTTCCCGCGCTATCGCTATGACCAGATCATGCGACTGGGCTGGAAGGTACTTATCCCGATCGCCATTGTCTGGGTGATGGTTGCCGGCTGCATGAAATTTTTCGGCTGGGTCAGCATCGGCGTGGGGGCCTGACCAATGAATCGCATTACCGGTTATTTCAAGAGTCTGCTGCTGATCGAGCTGTTCCAGGGCATGGGTCTGACCATGCGCTACATGTTCAAGCCGAAGTACACCGTGCGTTATCCGATGGAGCACATTCCGAAGTCGAACCGCTTCCGCGGTCTGCATGCGCTGCGTCGCTATGCGAACGGCGAGGAACGTTGCATCGCGTGCAAGCTGTGCGAGGCGGTATGCCCGGCGTTGGCGATCACGATCGACTCGGCACCGCGCGAGAGCGACGGCCAGCGCCGCACCACGCGCTACGACATCGACCTGTTCAAGTGCATCTTCTGCGGCTTCTGCGAGGAGAGCTGCCCGGTCGATTCGATCGTCGAGACCAGCATCCACGAATACCACTTCGAACATCGCGGCGAGAACGTGGTGACCAAGCAGCAGCTGCTGGCCATCGGTGACCGCTTCGAGCAGCAGATCGCTGCCGACCGTGCGCAAGACGCGGCGTACCGCTGAGGCCAACGATGAACCCCCAACTGTTCCAACTCATCTGTTTCTACGCCTTCGGTTTCGTCACCGTGGCCGCCGCGCTGTCGGTGATCACGCTGAAGAACACCGTGCACGCCGTATTGGCGCTGGTGCTGACGTTCTTCAGTGCTGCCTGCCTGTGGATGCTGATCGATGCCGAGTTCCTCGCTCTGGCGCTGATCGTGGTCTACGTCGGTGCGGTGATGGTGCTGTTCCTGTTCGTGGTGATGATGCTCGACATCGACCAGGAGAAGATGCGCGAGGGTTTTGTGAAGTTTCTGCCGGTCGGCCTGATCGTGGCAGCAGCGATGCTGGTGGAGATGCTGGGCCTGATCGGCGTGCGCGCGATGCATGCACAGGCCATGGGCGCGAATCCGGCCACCGCCGCCGGTCTGTCCAACACGGCGTGGCTGGGGCAGGCGCTGTACACGAAATTCCTGCTGCCGTTCGAGATCGCCGCGCTGATCCTTACCGTGGGCGTGGTGGCAGCGGTCGCGCTGACCCTGCGCACGCGTGGTGATGCACGCTACGAATCGGCCAGCCAGCAAGTCAAGGTCAACCCGCGTGATCGCGTCCGCATCGTGAAGATGGCGGCCGAGCGTCCCGTCGATGAAACGCCGGCACCGCCGCAGGAGTCCACACCATGATCACGCTCTCGCATTACATCGTGCTCGGCGCGGTGCTGTTCTGCATCGCCGTCGCCGGCCTGTTCATCAACCGCAAGAACGTCATCGTGCTGCTGATGTCGATCGAGCTGATGCTGCTCGCGGTGAACATGAACTTCGTGGCGTTCTCGCGCTTCCTCGGCGATGTGTCGGGGCAGGTATTCGTGTTCTTCATCCTCACCGTGGCCGCGGCGGAAGCCGCCATCGGCCTGGCGGTCCTGGTGCTGCTGTTCCGCAATCGCAGCACGATCAATATCGCCGACATCGACAGCATGAAGGGCTGATCACATGGGTCTTTCGACATACATTCTGCTGACGATCGCGCTGGCGCCGCTGGTCGGTTGCCTGCTCGCCGGCTTCCTGGGCAGGTTCCTCGGCCGTGCCGGCTCACATACTGTCACCATCCTCGGCGTGGCGATTTCCTGCGCGCTGTCGTTCTACGTGCTGTACCAGCTCACCCTGGGTGGCGCCGGAACGTACAACCAGAACATCTACACCTGGTTCCAGATCGGCCACTTCAACGCCAGCGTCGGCTTCCTGGTCGACCGCCTGACCGCGATGATGCTGGTGGTGGTGAGTTTCGTGTCGCTGCTGGTGCACGTGTACACCATCGGCTACATGGCCGACGACGACGGCTACAAGCGCTTCTTCAGTTACATTTCGCTGTTCACCTTCTCGATGTTCATGCTGGTGATGAGCAACAACTTCATGCAGCTGTTCTTCGGCTGGGAAGCGGTGGGCCTGGTGTCGTACCTGCTGATCGGCTTCTGGTACAAGCGGCCGACCGCGATCTTCGCGAACCTGAAGGCGTTCCTGGTCAACCGCGTGGGCGACTTCGGTTTCCTGCTCGGTATCGCTGCGGTGCTGTATTTCCTCGGTACGCTGGATTACGCGACCGCGTTCGGCTCGGCGCCCTCGCTGATCGGCAAGACCCTGCAGATCACCGCGGGCACGCAGTGGGATGCCGCCACGGTGATCTGCATCTGCCTGTTCATCGGCGCGATGGGCAAGTCGGCGCAGGTACCGCTGCACGTGTGGCTGCCCGACTCGATGGAAGGCCCGACCCCGATCTCCGCGCTGATCCATGCGGCGACGATGGTGACCGCCGGCATCTTCATGGTGGCGCGCATGTCGCCGCTGTTCGAGCTGTCCCCGACCGCGCTCAGCTTCGTACTGGTGATCGGTGCGACCACGGCGCTGTTCACCGGTCTGATCGGTATCGTGCAGAACGACATCAAGCGGGTGATCGCGTACTCGACGCTGTCGCAGCTGGGCTACATGACGGTGGCGCTGGGCGTGTCGATGTACAGCGGCGCGGTGTTCCACCTGATGACGCATGCGTTCTTCAAGGCACTGCTGTTCCTCGGCGCAGGCTCGGTGATCATTGCGATGCATCATGAGCAGGACATGCGCTACATGGGCGGCCTGCGCAAGTACATGCCGATCACCTGGATCACCATGTGGATCGGTTCACTGGCGCTGGTGGCGGTACCGTTTACTTCCGGCTTCTACTCGAAGGACGCGATCATCGAGGCCGTCGGCGAATCGCATCGCTGGGGTTCGCATTACGCCTACTTCTGTGTGATGGCCGGTGCACTTGTGACTGGCTTGTACACGTTCCGCCAGATGTACCTGACCTTTCACGGCAAGGAGCGCTTCACCGTCGTCGAGCATCATGGCCATGGACACCATGACGACGATCACGTCCACCACGAACCTGGCGTGCTGGAACATGCGCCACATGAGTCGCCGTGGGTGGTGACGTTGCCGCTGGTGCTGCTGGCGATCCCTTCGCTGCTGGTGGGCTTCTTCACGGTTGGACCGGTGCTGTTCGGCAACTGGTTCGGCAGTGCGATCCATGTGGAGGAGGCGAACAACTTGCTGGCCGAACTGGGTCAGGAGTTCCACGGCTCGCTGGCGATGGCCCTGCACGGGTTCACCCAGTTGCCGTTCTTCCTGGTGCTGACGGCTTTTGCGATCACCACCTACATTTATCTGTTCAACCCGGCCATGGCCGGCAAGATCAAGTCGGCGTTGAAGCCTTTGTGGACCGTGCTCGATCGCAAGTACTGGGTCGACGACGTGTACTTCGCGGTGTTTGCCCGCGGCGGCGTGAAACTCGGTCGCCTGTTCTGGAAGGCGGGCGACACGGCGGTGATCGACGACACCATGGTCAACGGCTCGGTGAGCCTGATCCACCGTATCGCTGCGACGATGCGCCGTCTGCAGTCGGGTTATCTCTATCACTACGCCTTCGCGATGATTCTTGGCCTGATCCTGCTGCTTGGCGGGTACTGGTTCTTTGGTTCTGGGCCTATCGGTTCCGGTCTGGTCGGGCAATAAGGGAAGCAAGCACACATGTTCAATCACTTGCTCAGCCTGCTGATCTGGCTCCCCGTCGCCGGTGCGATTCCGGTGCTGCTTGCCGGCTCCACCCGTCCCAATCTGGCGCGCTGGTTATCGCTGCTGGTGGCGGTGCTGACCTTCGCGGTCAGCCTGTTTCTGCTGGTGCAGTACCACCCCGACGCGGGCGGTATGCAGCTGACCGAAAGCTATCTGTGGATCGCCTCGTGGGGCGTCCATTACAGCCTGGCGGCTGACGGCATCTCCGTGGCGCTGATCCTGATGACCACCTTTGTCGGCATCCTGGTGATCGCCGGCGCGTGGGAAGTGATCCAGGACAAGCCGCACCAGTACATGGCCGCGATGCTGATGTTGGAGGGCCTGCTGATCGGCGTGTTCTGCGCCACTGACGCGCTGCTGTTCTACGCGCTGTTCGAGGCGATCCTGATCCCGATGTTCATCCTGATCGGTATCTGGGGCGGCCCGCGACGGGTGTATGCGACGCTGAAGTTCTTCATCTACACGTTCTTCGGCTCGGTCTTCATGCTGATCGCGCTGCTGTACCTGTACCAGAAGGCGCACACGTTCGACCTCGCCACGCTGGCGGCGCTGCCGCTGACGCTGCAGGAACAGACCTGGGTCTTCTTCGCGTTCCTGATCGCATTCGCGATCAAGGTGCCGATGGTGCCGGTGCATACCTGGTTGCCGGATGCCCACGTGGAGGCGCCGACCGGTGGCTCGGTGGTGCTGGCGGCGGTGATGCTGAAGGTCGGTACCTACGGAATGCTGCGCTTCATCCTGCCGATCGTGCCGGACGCGGGTGCGCACTACGCCTGGCTGATCATCGTGCTGAGCCTGATCGCGATCGTCTACATCGGCTATGTCGCGCTGGTGCAGGAGGACATGAAGAAGCTGGTGGCGTATTCCTCGGTAGCCCACATGGGCTTCGTCACGCTCGGCATCTTCATCGCGTTTCTGCTGGTGCGCGAATCGGGCAATACCGACATGGCGCTGCTCGGCATGCAGGGTGCGATGGTGCAGATGATCTCGCACGGCTTCGTTTCCGGCGCGATGTTTACCTGCATCGGCGTGATGTACGACCGCATGCATACGCGCCAGATCAAGGATTACGGCGGCGTCATCAACGTGATGCCGTGGTTCGGTTTCTTCTATGTGCTGTTCGCGATGGCGAACTGCGGCCTGCCCGGTACCAGCGGCTTCGTCGGTGAGTTCATGGTGATCCTGGCCAGCTTCGCGGCGAATCCGTGGATCGCGTTGTTTGCCGCGTTCACCCTGATCATCGGCGCGGCCTACACGCTGTGGCTGGTCAAGCGCGTGCTGTGGGGCGATATCACCAACCCGCACGTGGCCGAGATGAAGGAAATCAACGGCCGCGAGACGTTCGTGCTGGTTTCCTTTGCCGCCGCCGTGCTGGCGCTGGGCATCTGGCCGCAGCCGCTGGTCCACCTGATGGACAGCTCGGTGTCGCAGCTGGTGCAGCAGCTCGCCATTCACAAGATTTGATCGGGACCGAACATGCCAACTTTGAATGACATCCTGATCATGTTGCCGGAGTTCTATCTGGTGGCGGCGGCGTGCCTGTTGCTGCTGCTGGACGCCTTCATGAAGCCCGAGCAGCGTCCGGTGCTGCACTGGCTGTCGATTGCCGTGCTGCTGGTGGCGATCTACCTGCTGGTGATGGGACAGCCGCCGCAGGCGGTGACGGCATTCGGCGGCATGTTCGTGCGTGACGTGACGGCCGAGATCCTCAAGGTCTTCGCGCTGCTCACCACAGTGCTGGTATTCGTCTACGCGCGGCCATACCTGATCGACCGCAAGCTGCTCAGTGGCGAGTTCTACACGCTGATGATCTTCGCGGTGATCGGCATCATGCTGCTGGTCTCGGCCGGTAACCTGCTTACCGTGTATCTGGGGCTGGAGCTGCTGTCGCTGTCGTCGTATGCGCTGGTGGCGCTGAATCGCGACGCGAAGCTGCCGTCCGAGGCGGCGATCAAGTACTTCGTGCTGGGTGCACTGGCCTCGGGCATGCTGCTGTATGGCATGTCGATGGTCTACGGTGCTTCCGGCATGGGCGGCACGCAGAGCCTGGATCTGGCGCAGTTGCATAACGTGATGAGCTACACCACGGCGCCGAAGCTGCTGCTGTTCGGGCTGATCTTCATGATCGTCGGCATCGGCTTCAAGCTCGGTGCCGCACCGTTTCACATGTGGATACCCGATGTGTATCAGGGGGCGCCGACACCGGTCACCACCTTCATTGCCTCGGGTTCCAAGCTGGCGGCATTCGGCATGGCGTTCCGGCTGCTGGATTCCGGCATGGGTGATCTGTCGCATCACTGGCAGCTGATGCTGGCGGTGCTGGCGGTGCTTTCGCTGGCGATCGGCAACCTGGTCGCGATCGTGCAGACCAATCTCAAGCGCATGCTGGCCTATTCGACCATCTCGCACATGGGCTACCTGCTACTGGGACTGGCCGCGGCCGGACCGGAAGGCTATGCCGCCGCGATGTTCTACGCGATCTGCTATGCGCTGATGGGCGTGGCGGCGTTCGGCGTGATGCTGGCGCTGACTCGCGCCGGGTTCGAGTGCGAGGAAATTTCGGATCTCAAGGGACTCAACCAGAAGTCGCCATGGATGGCATTCCTGATGCTGCTGGCGATGTTCTCGCTGGCCGGTGTGCCGCCGCTGTTCGGTTTCTGGGCCAAGGTGCTGGTATTGGAGGCGGCCATCCACGCGAACATGCTGTGGCTGGCGATCGTCGGTATCGTGTTTGCGATCATCGGCCTGTACTACTACCTGCACGTGATCAAGGTGATGTACTTCGACAAGCCGGCCGAGGGTAGTGAATTGCAGGCCAAGCCGGATGCGTCCCTGCGCGTGGTGTTGTCGCTGAATGCGCTGTCGCTGCTGGCACTGGGGCTGTACTGGGGTCCGCTGCTGGGCTGGTGCCGATCCGCGTTCGGACTTTGATGTCGGGTGCGCGGGACGACCATAGCAAGGTCATCGCAGGCGAACTTTGTTCTGGATTGTTGGTGTTGAGGCTTGCAAGAAACCGGCCACCCCGCTAAACTCTTCGGACTCTGATGCGGGGTGGAGCAGTCTGGCAGCTCGTCGGGCTCATAACCCGAAGGTCGCAGGTTCGAATCCTGCCCCCGCTACCAGATCTTTCTTGGTGCAAGAAAGCCTCCTTGTGAGGCTTTTTTGTTGGGCGCACGGATGCGTCATGCCGAGCCGCCGTGAGCGGCTCCGGCGCCGGAAGGAACTGCGGGAGAGGGACATCGGCGAGATAAGGAAATGGGCCGTTGGAGCCCATTTTTTGTTTCTGCTGTTCTGAAAAGCGATCTGGGAAGGCGAACCCATGGATACACAGGCACTGACGCAACGCTTCACCGAGGTACTGGCCGATCTGGGTCTGGAATGCCTTGGCGTGGAGTTCAACCCTTCGCAGGGGCAGAGTACTCTGCGTATTTACCTGGACTTGCTGGACAAGATCGGGCCTGACGGCGAACGTCGTGAGGTCGGTATCGAGGATTGCGAGACCGCCAGTCGCGAGCTGTCCGCGTTGCTGGATGTCGAGGATCCGATCCCCGGCAATTATGTGCTGGAAGTTTCCTCGCCGGGCATCGATCGACCGCTGTTTACTGCCGCACAGTTTGCGAAAGTCAGCGGGCAGGAAGTGAAATTGCTGCTGAAGTCGTCACTGGAAGGGCGTCGTCGCCTGCGCGGCAAGTTGATCTCGGTGGAAGGCGAGCACATCGTGCTGGAAGCCGAAGGCAAGACATTCGAATTCGATCATGCGCTGGTGGAAAGTGCGCGTGTAGTGCCAAATTGGGAGGCGCTGGGTTATGCGCCGCAGCCCAAGCGCGGTGGCAAGACTGCGGCCCCCAAGGCCCCGAAGTAATCAGTACGAATAATTCATCAAGATCGATTGGCCGCCGCTGGGCGCCTATGGAGTTGCTGCAATGAGCAAAGAACTTTTGCTGGTCGTCGACGCGGTTGCCAATGAAAAGGGCGTGCCGCTGGAAGTGATTTTCGAAGCGATGGAGGCCGCACTGGCCTCGGCCGCGAAGAAACGCTATCCGGACGAGGAGCCCGACATCCGCGTGTCGATCAACCAGAGCACCGGCGAGTACCAGACGTTCCGCCGCTGGGAAGTCATTGCCGACGATGGCGAGATGGAATCGCCGTCGTATCAATTGCGCCTGATGGATGCGCTGGACGAGCGTGCCGACGCCGAGGTCGGCCAGTACATCGAGCAGCAGGTCGAGAACGCCGAATTCGGCCGCATCGCCGCGCAGGCCGCCAAGCAGGTGATCGTGCAGCGCGTACGCGAAGCCGAGCGCCAGCAGGTGGTGGATGCATTCGCCGATCGCGTCGGCGAGCTGGTCACCGGTATCGTCAAGCGGGTCGAGCGCGGCAACATCTATCTCGACCTGGGCAGCAATGCCGAGGCGTTCATCCCGCGCGACAAAACGATTCCGCGCGAATCGGCCCGCGTCGGTGACCGCGTGCGCGGTTACCTGTACGAAGTGCGTTCGGAAGCGCGTGGTCCGCAGCTGTTCGTGTCGCGCGCAGCGCCGGAATTCATGATCGAGCTGTTCAAGCTGGAAGTGCCGGAAGTCGGTCAAGGCCTGGTCGAGATCAAGGGCTGCGCCCGCGATCCGGGTGACCGCGCCAAGATCGCCGTACTGGCTCACGACAGCCGCACCGATCCGATCGGTGCCTGCATCGGCATGCGCGGTTCGCGTGTGCAGGCAGTGTCCAACGACCTCAACGGCGAACGTGTCGACATCATCCTGTGGCACGAGAACCAGGCGCAATTCGTCATCAATGCGATGGCGCCAGCCGAAGTGCAGTCCATCATCATGGACGAGGAAAAGCACTCGATGGACATCGCGGTGGCCGAGGACAAGCTGTCCCAGGCGATCGGTCGCGGTGGCCAGAACGTGCGTCTCGCCAGCAAGCTGACCGGCTGGCAGCTCAACGTGATGACCCAGGATCAGGTCACCGCCAAGAGCGAGTCCGAACAGGAGGCCGCGCGCCAGCTGTTCATGGACAAGCTCGAAGTGGATCAGGAGATTGCCGTCATCCTCGTGCAGGAAGGCTTCTCCAGCGTCGAGGAAATCGCCTACGTACCCAGCGCCGAGCTGCTGGCGGTGGAGGGCTTCGACGAGGACATCGTCGAGGAACTGCGCGCCCGCGCCCGCGACGCATTGCTGACCGAGGCACTGGCGGTGGAGGAGGGCGTCGACGAACATCAGCCGTCCAGCGAACTGCTGGCACTGGAAGGCATGGACGAGGCGACGGCCTATGCATTGGCCGCTCGTGAGGTAAGCACGGTCGACGATCTGGCGGATCTGGCGGTGGATGACCTGATCGATATCGATGGCATGAACGAAGAACGCGCTGCAGCACTGATCATGGCCGCTCGTGCGCCGATGATCGCGCGGCTGGAGAAAGGCGGCTAACCGCGGACGGCGGCACCCTGGAGGGGTGTGCCGAGAAAGGCCTTAGGGGCCTTTCACCAGGGATGGAGGTGGCGGCATGGATAATGTCGCACTGATGATAAGCGCGGGAACGGCGGAGCAGAAAACACGATGTCGGACGTCACGATCAAACAACTCGCCCAGGTACTGGGCATGCCGGTCGACCGGTTGCTCACGCAACTGGGCGAGGCAGGCATGAAATTCTCCGATCAGGAGCAAGTCATCAGCAGCACCGAAAAGGTGAAGTTGCTGGGCTTCCTGCGTCGCACGCACGGCAAGACGGAAGCCGCCGCCGAGGTCGATGACAGCGCGCCGCGCCAGATCACCCTCAAGCGGCGCACGGTCGGTGAGCTGAAAGTGGCCACGCCGGGCGGGCGCGGTGCTGCAGGTACGGCCAAGACGGTCAACGTCGAAGTGCGCGCCAAGCGCACCTACGTCAAGCGCAGCGTGATTGCCGAGGAAGCCAGCGTCGAGCCCGAGCGCGAAGATGCGGTACGCAAACTGCATGAATCGCAGCAACAGCGCGAGCAGGAAGAGCAGGATCGCCTCAGCGCCGAGCATCGCCGTCAGGAGGAAGCGCAGCAGCGCGCCCTTGACGAGCAGTCACGGCAAGCTGAAAAGGCGCAGCTCCAGACTGAGGCAGTCGAGCCGGCCGTGGCCGACCACGTCGAGGTCGAGACGGCACCGGAATCAACCAGCGAGGCTATTTCGTCGGACACTGGCGAGGACGCTGCGGGGTCCGTCCAGCGCATGGACCAGCGCGATCTTGGCATGATCCTGCCGCGCATCCATGAGCCGCGCAAACGTGAAAAGCTGGTCAAGCCCGTGGCGCCTCCGGCGCCGGCCCCAGCGCCCGCTGCCCCTGCGACACCGGCGGCTCGCGCAGCCGCTGCTGGCGGAGCGGCCGCACCGGCTGCCGCCGGCGACGCCAACCGCAACAAGCCAAAACATGCACGCGAGCGCAATGACAGTGCGGGTAATGGCGCCGCTGGCAAGGAAGGTCGTGAAGGCGCCGGCAAGCGTTTTGCCGGTGGCCAGATGCATCTGAGTGAGGCCGATCGGGCCCGTCGTTCCTCTTCCAGCAACAAGCGTGGCAAGCCCGGTCGCAGCAGCGGCCGCGAGATGCTGTCGCGTGGCAACAATCCGCCGAGCGGTCCGCATGGCTTCTCGCGTCCGACCGCACCGGTGGTGCGCGAGGTGGTCGTCGGCGACACCAATGTCGTCGCCGAGCTGGCGCAGAAGATGGCAGTCAAGGGTTCCGAGGTGGTCAAGGCGCTGTTCAAGATGGGCGTGATGGCGACCATCAACCAGACCGTCGATCACGATACCGCGGTGCTGGTGGTCGAGGAGCTCGGTCATGTGCCGGTTGCCGACAACCAGAACAACGCCGAGGAGACGCTGGCGGCGCATACCCAGAACGTCGAACTGGAAGGCGAGAAGATCTCGCGCCCGCCGGTGGTGACGATCATGGGCCATGTCGACCACGGCAAGACCTCGCTGCTCGACTACATCCGTCGCACCAAGGTGGCCTCCGGCGAAGCCGGCGGCATTACCCAGCACATCGGCGCGTACCATGTGGAAACGTCCAAGGGCGTGATCACGTTCCTGGATACTCCGGGCCACGCCGCGTTCACCTCGATGCGTGCCCGTGGCGCGCAGTCGACCGACATCGTGATCCTGGTGGTGGCGGCCGACGACGGCGTGATGCCGCAGACGGTGGAAGCGGTGAAGCATGCGCGCGCCGCCAAGGTGCCGCTGATCGTCGCGGTCAACAAGATGGACAAGGACGGCGCCAACCCGGACAACGTCAAGCAGGGGCTGGTGCAATACGAAGTGGTGCCGGAAGACTGGGGCGGCGACGTCCAGTTCATCCCGGTGTCGGCCAAGACCGGTGCGGGCGTCGAGGATCTGCTCGATGCGATCTCGGTGCAGGCCGAAGTGATGGAGCTGAAGGCGGTGGCCGATGGCCGCGCCTCCGGCGTGGTGATCGAATCCAGCCTGGATCGCGGCCGTGGCCCGGTGGCGACGGTGCTGGTGCAGCAAGGTACGTTGCGCAAGGGCGATTTCATCGTCTGCGGCATCGAATACGGCCGCATGCGCGCACTGATCGACGAAACCGGCAAGCAGGTGCTGGAAGCCGGCCCGTCGATTCCGGTGCAGGTGCTCGGTCTGTCCGGCGTGCCGGAAACCGGTGACGACTTCGTCTGCGTCGAGGACGAGCGCCTGGCCCGCGAAGTGGCGCAGGAGCGTGAGCTCAAGCGCCGCGAAACGCGCATGGTCAGCAAGAGCAACCGGCTCGAGGACATCATCGCGAAGATGGGTCAGGGCGTGGAGCAGCAGACGCTCAACATCCTGGTCAAGGGCGACGTGCAGGGCTCGGTCGAGGCATTGCGCGAGTCGCTGACCCAGATCGGCAACGAGCGGGTCAGGGTCAACGTGGTCTCGTCCGGCGTCGGTGGCATCAACGAATCCGATGCCACCTTGGCAGCGGCTTCGAAGGCGCTGATCATCGGCTTCAACGTGCGCGCCGATGCGTCGGCACGCAAGGTGATCGAAACCGCCGGTCTGGACGTGCGCTACTTCTCGATCATCTATGACGTGATCGATCAGGTGACCCAGGCGGCCACCGGCCTGCTCGGCATGGAAGTGCGCGAGGACATCATCGGCACGGCCGAGGTCCGCGACGTGTTCCGCAGCTCCAAGTTCGGCGCCGTGGCCGGTTGCATGGTCACCGAAGGCACGGTCAAGCGCAGCAAGCCGATCCGCGTGCTGCGCGACAACGTGGTGATCTTCGAAGGCGAGCTGGAATCGCTGCGCCGCTTCAAGGAGCTGGTCGACGAAGTGCGCAACGGCATGGAGTGCGGCATCGCGGTCAAGCAGTACAACGACGTGAAGCCGGGCGACCAGATCGAGTGCTTCGAGCGCACGGAAGTGGCGCGTACGCTGTAACAACAAGGGGCGAGGGACGGGTAGCGAGAGCGCAGGATGCGACACCAGACGAAGTGAAAATCTTCCTCTGGAGTCCGCCATGACGCCCTTGCTGCTCGTCACTCGTTCCTCGGTTTTTCAAGGAGTTCTTTATGCCATCCCGTGATTTCAAACGTACCGACCGCATCGGTGCCGAATTGCGCCGCGAACTGGGTTTGCTGGTGCATGCGGCCGTGCGCGATCACGGGCTGCCGTCGGTCAGCGTGTCGGACGTGGAAATCACCCGTGACCTGGACTGGGCCACGGTGTGGGTGACCGCCATGCTGCCCGAACAGGGCTTGCCGGCGGTGAAGGCGCTCAACGAGATAGGTCATGAGATCCGTCATTCGCTGGCACACAGCGGCATGCGCATGCGCCGGGTGCCGGAGCTGAAATTCAAGTACGACGACTCGGTCGACAAGGGCGAGCGTATCGAAACGCTGCTGCGTGCACAGGCACGTGATCTGACGCCGCCCAGCGGCGACAAGCAGGATTGAACCTGAAAATTTGGTGTTGTTGAACCGATGAGTCGCCTGCCGCGTATCCAGCACCGTGATCTGCACGGCATCGTGTTGCTCGACAAACCGCTGGGCCTGAGTTCCAACCAGGCGTTGCAATCCGTGCGCCGGCTGCTGCGTGCGGCCAAGGGCGGCCATACCGGTGCGCTCGATCCGTTGGCTACAGGCCTGTTGCCATTGTGTTTCGGCGAAGCAACCAAACTGGCCGGCAGTCTGCTCGGTGCGCGCAAAGCCTATGTGGCTGAATGCCGGCTTGGCATCACCACCGATAGCGCCGACAGCGAGGGCGAGATCGTTCAGCAACGCCCTGTGCCGGAGCTGGATGCTGCTGCGGTCGAGATGGCGCTGGTCAAATTACGCGGTCGAATCCTGCAGGTGCCGCCGATGTATTCGGCGCTCAAGCAGGATGGCGAACGGCTGTACGCGAAGGCGCGTCGCGGTGAGACCGTCGAGGTGCCGCCGCGCGAGGTTGAGATCCACAAGTTGGAGCTGCTGGGGCGCACAGGCGACACACTGACCCTGCTGGTGGAATGCGGCTCCGGCACCTATGTGCGCTCGCTGGCGGTGGACTTGGGTGAGGATCTGGGCTGTGGCGCGCATCTGACTGCCTTGCGCCGGCTGTGGGTGGAACCATTCCGCGAGCCGCGTATGGTGACGCTGGAGCAACTGCAACAGGCGGCGGAGCAGGGTGACGAAGCCCTGCTGGCGTGGCTATTGCCGGTCTCGGCCGGGTTGTCCGATTTACCGGTGCTGCAGCTCGATGAGCAGCAAAGCATGGCGATCTCGCGCGGCCAGCAGATCCCGCTGCCGCAGGCTCCGTCGAGCGGCCGCTGTGCCGCCTATGCCAGTGACGGCGCGCTGTTGGCGCTACTGGAACTTGACGACGAAGGCCGTGCCCGCATCCTGCGCGGCTTCAACCTGCCGCCCGACTGAAGAAATTGCGCCGATACACTGCTCCGCACTTGTTGTAACACCACTCCCATCAGTAGAATAGACAAGTTATTTCAACGCTTTCATTCATCTAGGCGAAGCTTGTGCTTGCGTCATCGCGATGATGCAAGCACAAGCTTCGCATCGCCTTTCCAAGGAAACGTATACCCATGTCCCTTACCGCAGAACAGACCGGCAAGATCATTGCTGATTTCGGCCGCGTGCCGAACGACACCGGTTCGACCGAAGTCCAGGTGGCCCTGCTGTCCGCCCGCATCGACCACCTCACCGGCCACTTCAAGGACCACAAGCAGGATCACCATTCCCGCCGTGGTCTGCTGAAGCTGGTCAACCAGCGCAAGCGCCTGCTCAGCTATCTGAAAGATCGCGATCTTGCGCGCTACCAGACCCTGATCGAACGCCTCGGCCTGCGGCGGTAATTCGTGCGTTCATCCGTGAACGCGAAGATCAAGAGGCGCCCATCCGTGGGCGCACTTCTCAATCAGAGCAGGAATTAAGCACGTGGCAAAAGTAACCAAGTCATTCCAGTACGGTAGTCACGAAGTCACGCTGGAGACGGGCGAAATTGCCCGCCAGGCGTCCGGCGCGGTGATGGCCAGCATGGGCGGCACCGTGGTGCTGGTCACCGCGGTGGCGGCCACCAAGCAGAAGGAAGGGCAGGATTTCTTCCCGCTCACCGTGGACTATGTGGAAAAGTTCTACTCCGCCGGCCGTATCCCGGGCGGCTTCTTCAAGCGCGAAGGCCGTCCGACCGAGAAGGAGACGCTGACCTCGCGTCTGATCGATCGCCCGGTACGCCCGCTGTTCCCGGAAGACTTCAAGAACGAAGTGCAGGTCATCGCGCAGGTCGTCTCGCTCAACCCCGAGGTTGACGGCGACATCGTCGCGCTGCTCGGTGCGTCTGCCGCGCTGTCGCTGGCCGGTATCCCGTTCAAGGGTCCGATCGGTGCGGCCCGCGTCGGTTACGCCAACGGCCAGTACCTGCTGAACCCGACGGCCACCGAGCTGAAGACCTCGCAGCTGGATCTGGTCGTTGCCGGTACCGCCGGTGCGGTGCTGATGGTGGAATCCGAAGCCCAGCTGCTGTCCGAGGATGTGATGCTCGGCGCGGTGATGTTCGGTCACCAGCAGATGCAGACCGCGATCCGTGCGATCGCCGAGCTGGCTGCCGAAGGCGCCAAGCCGTCGTGGGACTGGAAGGCACCGGCGCGCAACGAGTCGCTGGTCGCCGCGCTCAAGGGCGCCGTCGGCAGCAAGCTGGACGAAGCGTTCCAGGTGCGCGACAAGCTGCAGCGCCGCGACGCGATTTCCGCGATCAAGGCCGACGTGCTGGCTGAGCTGAAGGCGCAGGCCGAAGCGAACGGCTGGGCGTCTGCTGAATTGTCGAAGGAGTTCGGCGAGCTCGAATACCACACCATGCGCGACAGCGTGTTGAAGACCAAGGTGCGCATCGACGGCCGTCAGCTCGACGACGTGCGCGCGATCACCGCACGCGTCGGCGTGCTGCCGCGTACCCACGGCTCGGCGCTGTTCACACGCGGCGAGACGCAGGCCCTGGTCGTCATTACGCTGGGCACCACGCGCGATGCGCAGATCATTGATGCGCCGGGTGGCGAGTCGAAGGATCCGTTCCTGTTCCATTACAACTTCCCCCCGTTCTCGGTGGGTGAGGCTGGTCGTTTCGGTGCGCCGAAGCGTCGTGAGATCGGCCACGGCCGTCTTGCCAAGCGCGGCGTGCAGGCAGTGAAGCCGACGATCGAGGAATTCCCGTACGTGGTGCGCGTGGTCTCGGAAATCACCGAGTCCAACGGTTCCTCGTCGATGGCCTCGGTGTGCGGTTCCTCGCTGGCGATGATGGACGCGGGCGTGCCGTTGAAGGCGCCGGTGGCTGGTATCGCGATGGGCCTGGTCAAGGAAGGCAGCGACTTCGTCGTACTGTCCGACATCCTGGGCGATGAGGATCACCTCGGCGACATGGACTTCAAGGTGGCCGGCAGTGCCGATGGCATCTCCGCGCTGCAGATGGACATCAAGATCGACGGCATCACCGAAGAGATCATGAAGGTGGCGCTGGAGCAGGCCAAGCGTGGTCGTCTGCACATTCTCGGCGAAATGGCCAAGGCGTTGACCACGGCCCGCTCGGAAATGAGCGAATACGCTCCGCGCCTGATCACCATCAAGATCCATCCGGACAAGATCCGCGAAGTGATCGGCAAGGGTGGCGCCACGATCCGTTCGATCACCGAAGAGACCGGCACCACGATCGACATCAGCGACGACGGCACCATCATCGTCGGCTCGGTCAATCGCGAAGCCGGTGAAGCCGCACGCAAGCGCATCGAGCAGATCGTCTCCGACGTCGAGCCGGGCCGCATCTACGAGGGCAAGGTCGCCAAGCTGATGGACTTCGGTGCATTCGTCACGATCATGCCGGGCAAGGATGGTCTGGTGCACGTGTCGCAGATCTCCGATGAGCGTGTCGAGAAGGTTTCCGACAAGCTCAAGGAAGGCGACATCGTCAAGGTCAAGGTGCTGGAAGTGGACAAGCAGGGCCGTATCCGCCTGTCGATGAAAGCCGTGACCGAAGACGAGCGCGCCAGCGACGCCACCGCCTGAGTTTCAAGGTCAGCGTGATTCCACAAGGCCCGGCTCATGCCGGGCCTTGTGCGTTCTGTCATTGGTGATTTTGTGCAATACGTTTTTGCTAGGATGCTTGGTAACCACGCATGAGGACGCACCGATGGCTGATCCCGCGAACGATTTCATCAGGGACTATCAGACCCTGGCGCAGCAGTCATGGGATGCCTGGACGCGCCAGCTGCAACAGCAGCAGCCTCAGCCCGCAGTCAATCCATTTTTCACGCCGCCGACAGCACCTGCCTCAGGCAACGACACGCTGGAACGCACACTGGCCGGCCTGAAGGGATATTTCGACTGGATGCAGGGCGCCGCCGCCAGCGGTGCCGCGGCCCAGCCGGTCGATTGGCGTCAGCAACTGCAGCAACTGTTCGGTGGTGCCAGCCAGCCGTTTGCGCAGGCGTTCGGCGGCATCGACAGTGCCGGCGCTGGCGCGGAAGGCTTTGCGCGGCAATGGCAGTCGTGGATGCAGGCGGCGCAGCACGGTGGTTTTGGTGATCTGCCGGGCGCGCATGGGCCGACACCAGCCTTTGGTCAGGATCGCGAACAACAGATGAAGCACCAGGCGATGGCCGCTGCCGTGCTGGAGTCGTTGCAGGCTTCCGCGCGTTATCAGGCGTTGATTCAGCGCTCCAACGCGCAGGCGATGCAGCGCCTGCAGGACAAGTTGGCAGAACGCGCCGAGCCGGGTCGCCAGGTCGATTCGCTGAAGGCGCTGTATGACCTGTGGATAGACGCCGCCGAAGAGGCCTATGCCGAGATCGCGCTGACCGATGAGTTTCGCGAAGCTTACGGTGAGATGGTCAACACGCAGATGCGCGTGCGCCAGATGCAGCAGCAACAGACCGAGCAGTTCTGCCAGCAACTCGGCGTACCGACGCGCAGCGAGGTGTCGAGTCTCGGCGAGCGAGTGCAGGCCTTGCGTCGCGAATTCCGTGCCAGCCGGGCACCGGCGCCCGCAGACCACACTGATGAGATCATGGCGCTGCGTCGCGAACTGGCTGCGCTGAAGCGTCAGATGGCCAGTGGTCCAGCCGCGTCACCTGCCGCGAAGAGGGCTGCGCCGGCCAGGCCGTCGACTTCGGCAGTAAAGAAGTCCGTTTCGAAGGCTCCGGCAAAGGCAGTGCATACGACGACGGCCGGCAAGGCCAAGTCTGCCGCCGCATCCCAATCCCGCACCAGCCCGCGCAAGCGCAAGTAAGGAGAGATCGTCATGTACACGCCATTGCGCATCGACCCGACCAAGGCCCTTGGCGATATCGCCGCGTTCCAGCGCAAGCTCGCCGCCGGCATGGGTCACCTGCGCAGCATGCGCGAGCCCGAGTATGCGAACACACCACGTGAGCTGGTTTACAGCGAAGACAAGCTGAAGGTGTGGCACTTCACCGGTCACGGCAAGGCCACTTCGAAGACGCCGTTGCTGATCGTCTATGCGTTGGTCAACACGGTGTGGATGACCGATCTGCAGGCCGACCGGTCGATGGTGCGCAACCTGCTGGAGCAGGGCGAGGACGTCTACCTGATCGACTGGGGTTATCCCGACGGCGCCGATCGCTGGCTGACCCTGGACGATTACATCAACGGCTATCTCGACCGTTGCGTCGATGCGGTGCGGCAACGTCACGATCTGGACGCGATCAACCTGCTCGGCATCTGCCAGGGCGGTGCGTTCTCGCTGTGCTACACCGCGCTGCATCCGGACAAGGTGAAGAACCTGATCACCATGGTCACACCGGTGGATTTCCACACGCCGGACAACATGCTGTCGCACTGGTGCCGCAACATGGATGTGGACCTGTTCGTCGACACCATGGGCAATATCCCCGCCGGGCTGATGAACTACGTCTACCTCACGCTGAAGCCGGTGCGGCTGAACCAGCAGAAATACATCGGCATGGTCGACATCCTCGACAACCCGACCGAGCTGGAGAATTTCCTGCGCATGGAGCGCTGGATCTTCGACTCGCCGGATCAGGCCGGCGAGACATTCCGCCAGTTCATCAAGGATTTCTACCAGGACAACAAGCTGGTCAAGGGCACGCTCGAGATCGGCGGCAAGCCGGTGGATCTGGGCATGATCACCCAGCCGGTGCTGAACATCTTCGCCGAGCAGGATCATCTGGTGCCGCCGGATGCCTCGCGCGCATTGGGCAAGCATGTCGGCACCACCGACTACACCCAGCTCGCGTTCAAGGGTGGCCACATCGGCATCTACGTCTCTGGCCGCGCGCAACGCGAGGTTCCGCCAGCCATCCACCAGTGGCTGCATGCACGTGATTGATTTCAAAGCGATTGATTTCAGATGGGGATAGACAAGTGAGTACGGATAAACGTTTGTGCCGCTCCCGCAGCAACCGGACACTGGCCGGTGTCTGCGCCGGAATCGCCGAGTATTACGGCTGGGATCCGACCCTGGTACGGGTTGCATGGATCGTGCTTACCTTGCTGGGCGGGTCCGGGATCCTGCTTTACCTGATCATGTGGCTGGTGATGCCCGAGGCGTCCTGACAGGTGCCCGTTCGATATCGCGTGTCACGGTTATCGGCAGGCAAAAATACCATCCATGATTTCGAATGCTGCTGTCGTTGCCCGCATCCGCTTCGGCGATAATGCGCGGATGACTACGCACATCGAAACCCACGATTCCATCCGCGCCGTGCAGTGGCAAGGCGACCATCTGCGCCTGCTCGATCAGCGTCTGCTACCTGGCGAAGAACGCTGGATTGATTGCCGTGACGCGGCGCAGGTAACCCAGGCGATCCGCGATCTCACTGTTCGCGGCGCACCGGCGATCGGCATTGCCGCGGCATGGGGCGTGGCGATGGCGGCGCAGCAGCATGCCGCGCTGGATGAGGTGTTGGCGATGCTGCGTGCGGCGCGGCCCACCGCAGTGAACCTGATGTGGGCACTCGACCGGATGAAAAAGCGCCTCGCTGCTGGCGCCAACGCCGAAGCGCTGGTGCGCGAGGCGCAGGCGATCCAGGACGAGGACCTGGCTGCGAACCGGCACATGGGCGAACTCGGCGCGTCGCTGATCACCGCGGGCTCGGGTGTGTTGACCCACTGCAATACCGGTTCACTGGCTACCGCCGGTTACGGTACGGCGCTGGGTGTGATCCGCGCCGGTGTGGCGGCCGGACGGATCAGCCGGGTCTACGCCGGCGAAACCCGGCCGTGGCAGCAGGGTGCTCGTCTGACCATGTGGGAGCTGGTCCGCGATGGAATTCCGGCGCAACTGATTGCCGATTCCGCCGCTGCGCATCTGATGAAATCCGGTGCCGTGCAATGGGTGATCGTGGGCGCCGACCGGATCGCCGCCAACGGCGATACCGCGAACAAGATCGGTACCTATCAGTTGGCGATTGCCGCGAAATACCACGGCGTGAAGTTCATGGTGGTGGCACCGTCCTCGACGGTCGACATGGCCACCGGTACCGGCGAGGAAATCGAGATTGAACTGCGCGACCCCGCCGAGCTGCTCAGCACCGCGGGGAAACGCACCGTGGTCGAAGGTGCGCAGGCGTGGAACCCGGTATTCGACGTGGCACCGGCGGAACTGATCGATGCGATCGTGACCGAACGCGGCGTGATCGAACGGCCGAACAGCCTCGCGATGCAGGCGATGTTCGGGTGGTGAAGCTGCTGCCCTGAGATGATTTGCAGGGTCTGCGCACGGTGGTTGTCGAATTTTCAGGCTTGCACCGGTGGCCCGTGGGGACCATCGCAGCGGGTTCGGTGGTCGCCGCGCTGGTCAATTTTTCGACAGCCCGGGGAATGCTTTTCATGCGCCCCAAAACGTCGCCATAAGTTATTGATCTACAACAATTAAATCCTGACGTTTTGATGTCATTCGTGCTACACTTCGCAGGTTGATTTCGGGTCGCTTGCGCATGCGCTGGGGGCGCGGCGCCAGCGTCCTTCTACGTCATCAAGGAAATGAAAATTCATGGCAGAACTCGCCAAAGAAATCATTCGCGTCAACATCGAAGACGAGATGCGCCAGAGCTACCTCGACTACGCCATGAGCGTGATCGTGGGGCGCGCCCTGCCGGATGTCCGCGATGGTCTGAAACCGGTGCATCGCCGCGTGCTGTTTGCGATGAATGAACTGGGCAACGTCTGGAACAAACCGTACAAGAAGTCGGCCCGCGTGGTCGGTGACGTGATCGGTAAATACCATCCGCATGGCGATCAGTCGGTCTACGACGCGATCGTGCGCATGGCGCAGCCATTCTCGCTGCGCTACCTGCTGGTCGATGGCCAGGGCAACTTCGGCTCGGTCGATGGCGACAACGCAGCCGCGATGCGATACACCGAAGTGCGCATGTCGCGGCTTACGCACGAATTGCTGGCCGACATCGACAAGGAAACCGTTGACTTCGGGCCGAACTACGACGAGAGCGAACACGAGCCGCTGGTATTGCCGGCGCGCGTGCCGAACCTGCTGATCAACGGTTCGGCCGGCATCGCCGTTGGCATGGCTACCAACATTCCGCCGCACAACCTCAACGAGGTGATCGCGGCGACGATGGCGCTGATCGAGGATCCGTCACTCGGCATCGACGATCTGATGCAATACATTCCGGGGCCGGATTTTCCGACCTACGGCATCATCAATGGCTCCTCCGGCATCATCGAGGCGTACCGCACCGGTCGCGGCCGCATCCTGGTTCGCGCCAGAGCAGAGATCGAGACCGAGCCGAACGGCCGCGAGACGATCATCGTCCACGAGCTGCCGTACCAGGTGAACAAGGCGCGGCTGATCGAGAAGATCGCCGAGCTGGTCAAGGAAAAGAAGCTCGAAGGCATCAGCGAGCTGCGCGACGAGTCCGACAA
>Ga0209437_100542_pt1 | contig 25920 bp, 30 predicted proteins | sample AraplaL_Cvi_mTSA_FD_184266 | JGI IMG/M metagenome (GOLD analysis project Ga0209437, IMG submission 184266) | Arabidopsis root microbial communities from the University of North Carolina, USA - plate scrape CL_Cvi_mTSA (SPAdes) (version 2) | ecosystem: Host-associated > Plants > Roots > Endosphere...
GTGCCGTAATCATTTCTTGACCGGCTGGCCCTTCTCGGGAGCCGGAATGCCGCTGACCGACTGATGCGGTAACCAAATGAAGACTGGGAGGATTTTTAAAAATGTTGAAATCAATGTACTCAGGCGTTTCCGGGATGCGGGGTTTTCAAACAAAACTCGACGTAATTGGTAACAATATCGCGAACGTAAACACGGTTGGCTTCAAAGGCAGTCGGGTTATGTTCAAAGATATTATGAGCCAAACTACGGCAGGGGTAACTGCCCCTGGCGATGCAACTGGTGGTGTCAATGCGAAACAAATCGGCCTTGGTGTGTCCGTAGGTTCAATTGATACGCTGCATCTGGCAGGTAGCCCAATGACAACGAACAATCCAACAGATCTTCGGATTAATGGAGATGGATTCTTCTTGGTACGTTTGAGTGAAGATCAGGAAGTACCTTATCTGACTCGTGCGGGGGACTTCCATGTGGATGCTGCACGTAACCTTTTGACATCGGATGGGTTGTTTGTTCTGGATAGCGGTGGTGGAAATATTACGATACCAGATGATGTTGTTTCCTTCACGATTGGTCAGGATGGAACAATTAACCAGACCATGGCAGACGGAACCATCGAAGCGGGTCCACAGATTGGAATTGGTAAAGTTGTCAATCCGGAAGGTCTTGAGAAAATTGGAGGCAACTTGTACCGTATGACAGCAAACGCGAATCCGGATGGGGTGCTGGAACCATTGACAGCGAACAGTGCTGAGGACGGAACAGGAGCAATCATTGCTGGACAGCTCGAGATGTCTAACGTGGATCTGACTGGAGAGTTTACTGAGATGATCGTAGCTCAACGTGGATTCCAGGCAAACTCCCGGATCATTACAACGTCGGATGAAATACTTCAGGAAGTTGTTAACCTGAAACGTTAATAGCTGATTAATGAATTTGTAAAACGTGGAGGAGCTTGCTCCTCCCACTCTGATCAAGGGGGCTTAGCATGATTTCGGTTACGCGGTTAAATGGTTCTCCCATGTGGTTAAATGCGCTGATGGTTGAAATTGTGGAAGAGACGCCGGATACGTATATTACTCTGGTAACTGGAAAGAGACTGATTGTGCTTGAAAAAGCCGATGACGTTATTTCCAAGATTAAAGATTACAACCGTGAAATCGGGGTTCAGGCAGCCACTATTAAAGTGCAGCAAACGGAGGAATCCTGATGAAAAAAATGATGCCCTGGCTTGCAACGATGTTGCTTGCAATAACACTCATTGTGGTGGTTGTGTTTGTATTTATGCAAGGACAGAACGGGACTAAGGACGACACACATACTGCTTCAGCTTCAGAAGCCAAGAAGATGACTGCGGATGAGATTGTAGAGGTTTCCTCTGAACTTGGAGAAATTAAAACCAATTTGGCTGATACGGATCATGTTATTGTCGTTAGCTTCTCATTCAAGTTGGCTGACGTAAAAGCGAAGGAAGATTTTGAGAAAATTAAAGAAATTGTAGTGAAACCAATCATCATTCAGACGCTTGCAGATACGAAGTCTGAGGAGCTGGCTACAGCGAAGGGCCGGATATTATTTAACGAGAAATTGACCGGTCTTATTAATGAAGCTTTACCAGAAGGTAATTTAAGTAGTACGAGCTTTTCATCCATTGTGATAGCAACGATGTAAATGAACAGAACATGCTGTAGACCTGTAAGGGGGTGAGAACATGGTGGATGTATTATCACAAAATGAGATTGACGCCCTATTAGCAGCCCTTTCTTCTGGTGAAATGGACGCAGAAGAATTGAAGAAGGAAGAAACTCAGAAGAAAATCAGATCGTACGATTTTAAGCGGGCGGTGCGTTTTTCCAAAGACCATATCAGAAGCTTGACTCGTATTCACGAAAACTTTGCACGCTTTCTCACCACTTATTTTTCAGCCCAACTGCGGACGTTCGTTCAAATCAATGTCGTTCAGGTCGAACAGTTGCCTTATGATGAGTTTATCCGTTCTATTCCTAAGATGACGATATTGAACATTTTTGAAGCGGAGCCACTACAGGGACGAATGGTGATGGAAGTCCATCCGAACGTGGGATATGCGATGTTGGATCGCCTGCTTGGTGGAACCGGGAGTGCTCCGACAAAGATTGCATCGATGACGGAGATTGAAACGACCATCATGGAGCGAATATTCAGCCGTGCATTTGAAAGTTTGCAGGAAGCATGGAAGACCGTGTTGGATATTTCCCCAAGGATGGAAGCGCTCGAGACCAATCCGCAATTTATGCAGATTGTATCTCCCAATGAAACGATTGCTCTGATCTCGCTCAGTACCAAAATTGGTGACACGACAGGCATGATCAATCTATGTATACCGCATGTCGTTCTTGAACCTATTATGTCACGGTTGTCAACTCATCAGTGGTTTGTTTCGGAGAAGAAAACCAGAGCTCCGGAAGAGTATGATGCTCTAAAAGAGCGTGTGAATAAAGCCAAGTTACCCATCGTTGCGGAATTGGGAGAATCCAGAATTTCAATTGCAGAATTTCTGGGTCTGTCCGTTGGTGATGTCATTACGTTGAACAAACCAGTGGATGAGGGACTTTCCATTAAAGTGGGTGACAAACTGAAATACATGGGCAGTCCGGGGACAATCAAGGACCGTGTGGCTGTGCAAATAGACAAGATTGTCACCGAAGGAGTTGAAGAATTTGACGAGTAAGGATTATTTATCCCAAGAAGAAATCGATGCTTTGCTCAGGCAATCGGAATCGATAAACAGCTCGGAACCCACTGAAAAGACGGTTGATGATTTTTTGACCGAGCTGGAGCAGGATGCCTTGGGGGAGATTGGTAACATTACATTTGGTAGCGCGGCAACAGCCTTATCCACGCTATTAGGCCTCAAAGTAGATATTACAACACCTAAAGTTTCTATCATTAGTCGAACGCAGTTTGAAGAAGCTTTTCCTAAGCCGCATGTTGCCGTTCATGTAAATTACGTGGATGGATTTGAAGGCATTAACTCGCTTGTTATCAAGAAGAGAGATGCTCAAGTCATCGCTGATTTGATGCTGGGTGGCGAAGGAAATCCGGTCGATGAAGAACTGAATGAAATCCATATTAGTGCGGTACAGGAAGCAATGAACCAGATGATGGGTTCCTCTGCAACCTCAATGTCCACGATTTTTAATCGTTTTGTGAATATTTCTCCTCCGGGAATCGATATTCTCAATCTGGAAAGTGGAGAGGGTGTAAGTAATCTTCCAGCAGATGAGACTCTTATCCAAGTTTCATTTCGTTTGTTAATCGGGGATCTGATCGATTCCAATCTGATGCAGTTGCTTCCAGTGCATTTTGCCAAAAACATGGTAGACATGCTGATTGGAGGCGCTCAGGAGTCAACTGCCAGCGCACCGGTGGCAACAACACCTGAACCTGCACCAGTAGCAGTACCGGCAACGCCATCACCGGTTGCGGAGCAGCCGCCTGTTCAGCATCAGCAGCCCCCGCAGGCTCCTCAACAGCCTGTTCAGGACTATAACGGATATGGACAGACCCCAATGGGAATGCCGCCGCAGCAGCCGTATGGTATGCCGCCACAGCAACCTTATGGTGCACCTCAACATTATGGTGGAATGCCAAATAGGAATGTTAACGTACAACCAGTTCAATTCGCCAATTTGCAAAATGGGGCGTATGGCCAGGTTGACGAAAACAATTTGAATTTATTGATGGACATTCCCCTTAAAGTCACCGTAGAATTAGGAAGGACCCAGAAGCAAATTAAAGATATTTTGGAACTGTCACAGGGTTCGATTGTCGAACTGGATAAGTTAGCCGGGGAACCTGTCGATATTTTGGTGAATAACAAACTGATCGCCAAGGGAGAAGTTGTCGTTATTGACGAAAACTTTGGTGTTCGTGTTATAGATATCGTTAGCCAATGGGACCGAATTCAGAAATTACAATAAGCACAATTTAGGGAGGACTTGAATCAAGATGGCAAACCGAATTTTAGTCGTAGACGACGCTGCATTTATGAGAATGATGATCCGGGACATTTTGTCCAAAAATGGATATGAGGTTGTTGGTGAGGCACAGGATGGTTCACAAGCAATTGAGAAATTTAAAGAGCTTCGTCCGGATCTGATCACAATGGATATTACGATGCCTGAGATGGATGGCATTGCAGCTTTGAAAGAAATCAAGAAGATTGATGCTAACGCTAAAGTGATTATGTGCTCTGCGATGGGTCAACAAGCGATGGTAATCGACGCCATTCAAGCAGGTGCCAAAGACTTTATCGTTAAACCGTTCCAATCTGACCGGGTTATCGAAGCGATTAGCAAGACACTGGGCGTTTAAGAGACATGATGATGGCTCAGGGTGATATACCAGGAGGAGCTGGCGCGGGAACCAATTATTATTTACAGCTTGTATGGGTGATTGTTGTCCTGGCCGTCATCCTGGCCCTTATTGTCTATCTGATCCGGTTCTTAAACAAACGGAATCAGCAGTGGTTACGTCATGGCACGATTCGTACCCTGGGCGGGGTTGGACTGGGGCAAAACAAGTCGCTGCAAATTATGGAAATTGGTGGAGTTGTCTATCTGCTTGGTGTAGGTGAAGATATCCAGTTGATAGATAAGGTTTCGGACCTGGAAGAGGCACAAAGAATCATTGATTCCTTCGAACGAGATGCTGCTGCACAACAAGGGAATCTCTCACCTCTCATTGCCAAGCTCACAAAACGTTTCCGTAGAGAAGAACCGCCGCGAGAAATGGAACTAGAGGACACAACTTCTTTTCACGAAATGTTTGAATCCAAACTTCGGCAGATGCCTAACCGTAAAGAGAAGATGGAAAAGCTCCTGGATAAAGACAATACTACAGATCGGTCGAGGGATTCATGAAGAAAAAGATTTGGTTAGCGTGTTGTTTATTAGGACTTATCAGTCTGGCATCTGTAACGGTTGCCTTTGCCGAGCCCATTCCGAATATTGATATTCAGATTGGAAACGGTGATGGAGGGACACCAAGCACGAGTTCACTGTCCATTATTCTGTTAATTACGGTGCTTAGTATTGCTCCAGCAATGCTTGTACTGATGACCAGTTTTACTCGGATTGTGATTGTGCTGGGTTTTGTACGTACATCTTTGGGTACACAACAAATGCCACCGAATCAGGTGCTGGTCGGTTTGGCGCTATTTCTGACACTTTTCATTATGTCGCCGACGTTGTCTTCCATAAATCAGGTAGCGCTTCAGCCCTATCTCCAGGGAGACCTTACACAAACCGAGGCGCTGGAAAAAGCAGCGGATCCCATAAAGAAATTTATGTTTAGTCACACCAGAGAAAAAGATCTGTTGCTGTTTATGAAGTACAATCAGACTGAACAACCAAAGACCTACCAGGATATCCCAATTACTGTAATGGTGCCGGCATATGTAATCAGTGAGTTGAAGACAGCATTCCAGATGGGGTTTATGATTTTTATTCCGTTTCTGGTGATAGACATTGTTGTCGCGAGTACACTCATGGCAATGGGCATGATGATGCTTCCGCCGGTCATGATCTCATTACCTTTCAAAATACTGCTCTTTGTCCTTGTGGATGGGTGGTATCTGGTTGTCAAGTCACTGTTACTGAGTTTTAATACTTGATCCGGAAAGTTAAAGGAGGACGGTCATGACTTCGGAATTTATTATCGGTCTGGCCGGGAAAGCGGTATACACGTCATTGCTGGCCAGTGCACCCATGCTTATACTAGCTCTGGTTGTAGGACTTGCAATCAGTATTTTCCAAGCGACAACTCAAATTCAGGAACAAACATTAGCTTTTGTGCCAAAGATTGTTGCCGTACTTCTGGCGGTACTTTTGTTTGGGCCTTGGATCTTAAATATCTTGGTCGATTTTACGTTCAACATTCTCGATAATCTATACAGATACATAGGGTAGGCTTTAGCAGATGGAGACATTATTGCAAAGTTTCCCTGTCGCTCTGCTTATGTTTTGTCGAATTGCATCATTTTTTGTAACTGCGCCGGTTTTTTCGGCTCGAAATGTGCCGGCCTCAGTTAAAGTTGGTATCTCTGCATTTGTCACATTGTCTGTCTATCTGATTTACGGAATAGACCAGACGGTACCCACAGACCTGAGTTATATTTTGCTCATCATCAGAGAGATTCTAATAGGCCTGCTTTTAGGTTTTGTGGCTTATCTGTTGATGACGGCTGTTCAGACTGCAGGGACCTTTATCGATCTACAGATCGGTTTTGGTATGGCCAATGTATACGATCCAATGACAGGTGCTTCAGCACCACTTACGGGAAACTTGAAGTATGCATTTGCTATGCTTCTGTTTCTGACGATGAATGGACACCATTATTTGCTGGATGCGATAGTTTATAGTTACCGGTGGATACCATTATCAAATTTATTTTTCTTGCGGTTGGCAGATGGAAGTATTGCAGAATTTTTGATTCAGACTTTAGGTCAATCATTTATGCTGGCTTTTCAGATGTCTGCTCCCATTGTAGTTGCGTTGTTTTTGACGGATGTTGGATTGGGTTTTTTGGCCAAAACGGCTCCTCAATTTAATGTATTTGCAGTCGGGTTGCCGCTTAAGTTACTCGTTGGTCTTGCTATTTTGCTTTTGCTGGTTCCCAGTTTCTCCTTTGTATTTAGTCAATTGTTCGAAGCGATATTCAGATCGATGGAAAAATTGCTTGGAACCATTGGACAAAGGCCCAGCTGAGTGAAACGGAGGAAAAGACGCAGATGAAACTTCAACTCGACCTCCAGTTGTTTTCAGGGGAGAAGACGGAGAAAGCTACCCCGAAAAAGAGACAGGATACACGAAAAAAAGGACAGGTTGTCAAAAGCGCTGAACTATCTGGCGCATCCATTCTCCTATTTGCGTTTTTGATCATGATGATATTCAGCAATTTCTATAAAGAACGTATAGTTCGTCTGTTCACAGATATCTTCATTAATCGATTGAGTATGGATATCACCGGAGAGAATGTGATGGCGCTTATGATGCGCTATGGCATTGAAGTTTTGTTATTGATCGCTCCCGTTTTGCTGGGTGCGGTACTGGTTGCTTTGATCGTTAACTACATGCAAGTTGGTTTTCTTCTTGTAGGGGAAGGTTTGAAGCCAAAACTTGAGAAACTGGACCCGATTAAAGGGTTCAAAAATATTTTCTCTCTTCGCTCATTAGTGGAATTTGCTAAATCCATTTTAAAAATGTCGATTATCGGTTATCTCGTTTACAGTACAATTAAGGGCTACCAGTCAGATATTGCTTCACTTTCTCATTTTTCATTGGATGCCATTTTACATTTCGCTGCGTCGATCACTTTAAGTCTTGGTATCAAGATTGCAGTGGCATTGATGATACTTGCGATCTTTGATTACATGTATCAGAAGTATGATCATGAAAAGAAGATCCGTATGTCCAAGCAAGACATTAAGGACGAGTACAAGAAAATGGAAGGTGATCCGCTGATCAAAGGTAAAATCCGGGAACGCCAGCGTCGAATGGCTATGCAGCGTATGATGCAGGAAGTGCCGAATGCGGATGTAATCATCACAAACCCGACTCACTTTGCGGTTGCGTTAAAGTATGAAGGTTCCGAGATGGAGGCACCGCAGATTATTGCCAAAGGTCAGGATTATGTCGCCTTGCGTATTAAGGAAATTGCCAAAGAAAACGGTGTTATCACGATGGAAAACAAGCCGTTAGCACGGGCGTTGTTCCAGAGAGCCGAGATTGGTGACGCCATACCGGCCGATTTGTTTCAAGCGGTAGCTGAAGTGCTGGCTTATGTATATAAATTAAAGGGCAGGACGAAATAAAAGGGGATCGGAGGCCGTACATTCATTGAAGATTAAAGATATAGCTGTCCTTGCGGGTATCATTGGCATTGTGTTGATGATGATTCTCCCGATCCCGACCTGGCTGTTGGACTTGTTACTGGTCGTCAATATTTCAATTGCGCTGATGATACTCCTTGTTGCAATGAACAGCAAAGAAGCATTGCAGTTTTCTATTTTCCCAGCTTTGCTGTTGATCACTACACTATTCCGACTGGCACTGAACATTTCCACAACCAAGCTAATCCTTGGTGATGGGGATGCTGGCGCCGTTGTTGCTACCTTCGGTAGCTGGATTGCTGGAGGTCAAATTGCAATAGGATTTATCGTGTTTTTAATCCTCGTTGTCGTTCAGTTTATCGTTATTACCAAGGGGTCTGAGCGCGTAGCTGAAGTTGCTGCCCGATTCACCCTCGATGCGATGCCTGGTAAACAAATGAGTATTGATGCGGATTTGAATGCGGGTCTGATCAACGAGCAACAAGCTCGTGAGCGTCGTTCCAAAATTGAACGTGAAGCCGATTTCTATGGAGCGATGGATGGAGCAAGTAAATTCGTAAAAGGTGACGCAATTGCAAGTATTATCATCCTCCTGATCAATCTTATCGGTGGATTTATTATCGGTATGACTGTTCATGGGATGGCTTTCGCAGATGCAATGTCAACGTACTCTGTCTTGACTATTGGAGATGGATTGGTAAGCCAAATCCCTGCCCTGCTTATTTCCACAGCAGCGGGACTTATCGTCACCAGAGCGTCATCAGAAGGAAACTTGGCAGATGATATTACGGGGCAACTGTTTACATATCCAATACTTATTTATATCGTAGCTTTCGTTATTGCCATGCTCGGTTTCTTTACGCCAATTCATGTTATGACTACACTTCCGTTGGCAGGTGTGTTGGCATATGCCGCGTGGCGTATGCAGAATAATTTGAACTTGAAACAGGAAGCGGAAGAACAGTTGGAAGAAGAACAGCAGATTGAAGAGGTCAGAAGTCCTGAAAGTGTAATTAACCTGCTTCAGGTGGATCCTATTGAGTTTGAATTTGGTTATGGTTTAATCCCGCTTGCTGATAATCAGCAGGGTGGGGACTTGTTGGATCGGATCATTATGATTCGGAGACAGTGTGCTCTTGAACTGGGGTTGGTCGTTCCGGTCATACGGATTCGAGATAATATCCAGCTCCGACCCAATGAGTATGTTATCAAAATCAAAGGTAACGTGGTAGGCGGCGGAGAACTGTTGTTGAATCACTACCTTGCCATGAGTCCTGGTTATGATGAGGAGTCCGTGACAGGTATTGAAACGACAGAGCCTGCTTTTGGACTTCCGGCACTATGGATTGATGAAGTAACCAAAGACAGAGCGGAACTTGCAGGATACACGGTCGTAGACCCTCCTTCCGTTGTGGCTACACATCTGACGGAATTGATTAAAAAGCATGCGCATGAGTTACTTGGAAGACAAGAAACGAAAGCACTTGTGGATAATCTCAGAGAGAACTATTCTGCCCTGGTGGATGAACTGATTCCTTCTCTACTTTCCATTGGTGATGTGCAGAAAGTACTTGCCAAGTTATTGCGTGAGAAAATATCTATTCGTGATATGGTTACCATCTTCGAGACACTAGCTGACTATGGTACGTATACGAAGGATCCTGATGTGCTAACTGAGTACGTCAGACAATCCCTCTCACGTCAGATTACTCAGCAGTTCTCACAGAAAGGTGAGACACTTCGGGTGATCACCGTTGGACCTGGTCTTGAGAAGAAAATTGCTGAAAGTGTGCAACAATCGGATCAAGGCAGCTATCTTGCGCTAGACCCTGTTTCTACACAAAGTGTGTATCAGAAGCTGAGTGAACAAGTGAACCGTTTGATTCAATCAGGTCAACAACCTGTTGTGTTAACTTCTCCAACCATTCGGATGTATCTGCGTCAGGTTATTGAACGTACTATGCAGGACATTCCAGTGCTTTCCTACAGCGAGTTGGAGCCGAATGTTGAAATTCAAAGTATCGGGGTGGTGAACTTATGAGAGTAAAACAATACGTTGTTGAGACCATGCCCGAAGCTATGCTTCAAATTCGCAAAGACCTGGGAAGTGATGCCGTCATTCTGTCCACCAAAGAGATCAAGGTGGGCGGTGTGATGGGAATGTTTCGCAAAAAACGGATCGAAGTTGTAGCTGCAGTGGATAAGGAAGAAAACAAGCAAACGACAAAGCCAGTACAAAATCAATTCACACCTGTACCTCGTGCATTTGTACCTGAGGCTTATCGGCAAACTGCTCGTTCGTTTGTTGCGGCTTCTGATGAGTCGACGACAACGAATACAGCTGATCAAAGTGTACAGGAAAAGTCTGCGGCCGCGCCGTCTGTGTTTGAATCGCGTAATATCAGTTCAGACATAGACAGCGGCCCAGGTTCTTCGAGCACGGATCATAAACCGCGACCGCAAGGGGCGGATTTTTCGGGTTCAACAACTGGCACGAAGCTAACAGGTTCAGACCTGCAGCAGGATAAGTTGATGACTGAATTGCAGGATCTTAAACAAATGGTGACCAGGCTTTCAAAGCAAGGTACTTCTGCGGACCCTGTACCAGAGGAACTGCAACCGATCCGAGAACGTTTGACAGAACAAGATGTTTGGCCTGAAGTATGGGAATCCTGGTTCGATTCAATTCAAGCAAGATTGTCTGTGGATGGATTGAAAGAACAGGATGTAGAACAAATGGTGAAGCTTGAGGTCATTCACTTTTTGGAGCAACGTATTGAAGAAGGGATCCTTCCTACTACTCGAATCGTCTATGTAGCTGGACCAACAGGTGTAGGAAAAACGACGACAATTGCAAAATTGGCTGCTGAACAAATGTTCAAAAAACAGCGTAAAGTTGGATTCATTACATCAGATACGTATCGGATCTCGGCGGTAGAACAGCTTAGAACATATGCATCTATACTGAATGTTCCACTTGAGGTGGTGCAATCACCCGGTGATACACAACGTGCCATTTCTAGATTAGAGAATTGTGACTTAATCTTTATGGATACAGCGGGCAGAAACTACAGAAATGAATTACTTGTTTCGGAACTGCAAAGTTTACTTGCTCCTGTAGAGAATAGCGAAACCTTTCTGGTGATGAGTATGACTTCCAAAAGTGCTGATATGGTTCAGATCACGGAACATTTCAGTAAATATGGTCTGGATAAGGTGATTTTCACCAAAATGGATGAGACTGGGAGCTGCGGTCCGCTATTTAACTTATTACACCGTTTTCCACTCAAGCTCGCATATGTGGCAAATGGACAAAATGTTCCGGACGATTTGTTGAAGCCGGACGCAGATTCGTTGTCTAAACAGTTGCTGGGAGAAGGGTCACAATGAAGGATCAGGCAGCTGCACTTCGGAGTATGGTCTCCACGCCATTGGAATTGGAAGGCATTGAACGAGATATTCGATCCTCAAAAATCATTACTGTGGCCAGTGGTAAGGGCGGTGTTGGGAAATCCAATTTTACACTGAACTTTGCCTTGGCATTGCAGGCTTTGGGGAAAAAGGTACTTGTGTTTGATGCCGATATTGGAATGGCGAATATTGATGTTCTTATGGGTACTTCTTCTTCCTATAATCTTTACCACCTGTTGTACCGACAAAAATCTATAAGGGAGATCATACAACTGGGTGCCAGCGGCTTGCCTTACATTGCTGGTGGATCAGGCATGAAAGAGTTATTCTCATTGTCTGATCGTGATCTGGAGTTCTTCGCCAGTCAAGTGGAGGATATTGCCCAGGAAATGGATTATGTCATCTTTGACACTGGGGCAGGACTCTCCAGGGAGAATATGAAGTTCATCGGTGCTGCCGATGAATGCCTGATTATAACCACACCTGAACCGACTTCAATAACCGATGCTTATGCTTTAGTCAAAGTTATGCACGGCCAGGAAAATGCTACGCCCTTTCGGATGATCGTTAACCGGGTGGAGGACGAACGAGAAGCGGAACGGGTGGCAGATAAAATAGCTGGAGTGGCAAGGCGGTTTTTGCAGACGGATATTCCGCTGCTTGGGTATATTTCAGAAGACGCTCAGGTAGTCAAGGCGGTTAAAAGGCAAATGCCCTATAGTCTGGCTTATCCCAATGCCAAAGCCTCCAAAGATATAGAGAAACTTGCTCTTCGTTATCTGGCTGTACCTGCAACTCCGGGATCCGGAACCTTGACAGGAATCAGGGGATTTATGAATAAGTGGCTTAAACGGACAACATGATTTCTGAATAAAGGAAACAGGGGTGACACAACATGGCGGTGTATCAAGTATTGGTTGTCGATGATTCCGCTTTTATGCGTAAGATTGTTACGGATTTGATCCAAGCGGATCCGGAATTCAAGGTCACGGCAACGGCATCAAACGGTAGAGAAGCGATTCAAAAAACACTAGAATTGAAACCCGATATTATTACAATGGACGTTGAGATGCCCGAAATGAATGGGCTGGACGCATTAAAATCAATTATGAAGGAATCCTTCGTTCCTGTGATTATGCTCTCTGGTATCAATGAACAAGGCATGAAAGAAACCATTATGGCGCTTGAAGCCGGGGCATTTGACTTCATTCGCAAACCATCTATTTCACATGACCAGGATATTGCTCAAGTTGGTAAAGCCTTGGTTGAGCGCATGCGTGCTGCGATGAATGAGATCAAGCGAAAAGCTGATCGTAATTTATCCTTGAAAAATAGAGAGATTCCGCGCGGAACAGTTGTCCCTTCAGCTCAGCAGGTACAGAAAGAAATGCCAGGCAGGGATCGAGCAGAGCCTGTGAAAAAAATGATTGAACCTGCCCAGACGAGTCAACGCTCTCTTCAAGAGCGGACTGAAGTCTTTCAGGCCAAATCAAAGAAACCAATTGAGCCATTATCACCTTCGAAACCAGGCCGGGTAGAGAATAAACCTGAGCCTTTGCCGAAGGCAGAGCGGAAGTCGGGGACGAATGCAGAGAGAGTAGTGAGATCCGCTAATCCAGTGCAGACTCCGAAGGAAGTTCGGCTACCTAATGCAGCTAGACAGGCAGCTGATCAAGTAGCAGCAGCCTCTGCAAAAGCCAAGGATTTAATCAAGCCTAATCCTGTCCCCAAAGGTGCAGCGGGGCCGGAAGGCACATTCAACAAGCTAGTGGCAATAGGTTGTTCTACGGGTGGACCGAGGGCTCTCAAGACATTGCTCGAGCAGTTGCCTGCTGACTTGCCTGCACCGGTCATTATTGTGCAGCATATGCCGCCCAATTTCACACGTTCTCTGGCTCAACGACTGAATACGTTCAGTCCACTGCATGTGGTTGAAGCCGAAGAAGGCATGGTCCTGAAAAAAGGGACCGCCTATATAGCACCCGGCGGATACCATGTGAAAGTTAACAAAACAGCAGACGGGAAGTTTGTTGTGAAGTTGACTGAAGATCAACCAGTGAATGGGCATAGACCTTCAGTGGATACGATGTTTGAGTCGCTTCTGCCGTTTACATCTTTACAAAGGCATCTTGTTTTGCTGACAGGTATGGGAAGTGACGGAGCACGTATGATGAAGAAATTATACGAAGCTGGAGTTACATCAACCTTTGCCGAGAATGAAGAAACATGTGTTGTATATGGTATGCCGCGTTCTGCTGTAGAGCTGCAATGCGTTCGTCATCTTCTGCCACTGCAGGAGATTGCGTCTAAACTTGTTCAAGCAGTGAAATAACGGAGTGTAACTCACGGAGGAGGTGCCTCACAATGGACATGAACCAATATTTATCCATGTTTATTGATGAGTCTAATGATCATCTGCAATCGCTTAACGAAAACATGCTTCAACTTGAAGGCAATCCGGAAGATCTGGGCATAGTTCAGGTTATATTCCGCTCTGCTCATACCTTAAAAGGTATGGCAGCAACCATGGGCTTTGAAGATTTGGCATCATTGACACATAAAATGGAAAATGTGCTGGATCTGGTTCGTAATGAGAAGTTAAAAATGCAGGATTACATTTTTGACACCATGTTTAAGAGTCTGGACGCTTTAGAAACCATGGTTCAGGATATTACTGAAGGTGGACAAGGTAAAGCGGATGTGTCATCCATCGTTGCTTCACTTCAGGCAATTGAAAATGGTGAGATGACAAGCGGAGCTGCTCCTGCAACTGAAAACAAACCGGCTAACGCCTCAATTGCTTCGGCTGTGGAGCTGGATGAATTCCAGTATTCGGTGCTGGATCAGTCCATTGCTGAAGGCCACCGTGTGTTTTATGTGGATGTGCTTGTTAGCGAACATAGCCAGTTAAAAGGTGTACGGGCTTATATGGTCTTTGATATGCTGGAACGTTCAGGTGAAGTTGTTAAAGCTTACCCGTCCGTTCAGGATATTGAGCAGGAGAAGTTTGAGCGCAGTTTCTCGTTGTATTACATAACAACTAAAGAGGCGCACGAACTGGAAGAAGGCATCATGAGTATCTCTGAAATTGAAAGTGCGAAGCTCATTCAACTGGATCAAGAGACTCTTCAACAGATGGCCAATCAGGTAGCAGCTACAGTTGAAGGGCCACCTGCACCAACAGCTGTAGCTGAGGTTGCTTCGTCAGATAATAATTCTGCACCTAAAGAAGAAGCCAAGGCGGCACCAGCTAAAACAGCTGCGCCGAAGCAAGCTGCTGCACCTTCACGTACCATTCGTGTGGATATTGAACGTCTCGATGTATTGATGAACCTGTTCAGTGAACTGTTGATTGACCGTTCACGTCTGGAGCAACTGGCCAGTGAGACAGGCAACAATGATTTATCCGATACAGTAGCCCATTTAAGTCGAGTTAGCACAGATTTGCAAAATATTGTACTGAAATTACGGATGGTTCCGGTAGATACCGTATTTAATCGATTCCCGCGCATGATCCGTGATCTGGCTAAGACGCTTGATAAGAAAATCGATTTGGTCATTACAGGTGCTGAGACAGAATTGGATCGTACGGTAATTGATGAGATTGGTGATCCGCTTGTGCATCTACTGCGTAACGCGGTTGACCATGGTGTGGAATCCATTGCAGAGCGTGTAGCTGCTGGTAAACCAGAGATGGGCACAGTGAACCTGCGCGCCTTCCACAGTGGAAATCACGTGTTTATTGAAATTGAAGATGATGGTAAAGGTATCTATCGCGACAAGCTATTGAAAACCGCGATCAAACGTGGTGTTGTAACCGAAGAACAAGGCGCCAAGATGAGTGACGATGAAGTGAATCAACTGTTGTTCGCACCTGGTTTTAGTACTGCTGATATTATCTCGGATATCTCTGGCCGGGGCGTTGGCTTGGATGTAGTAAAATCGAAGATCACTTCGCTTGGTGGTAATGTAACGATTCATTCAACTCCAGGCAAAGGTACAAACTTCTCTGTTCAGCTTCCGTTGACTCTATCCATTATCGCTGCAATGCTTGTACGACTTGGTTCAGAGAAATACGCAGTTCCGTTGTCCTCCATTGTAGAGACGGCCATTGTACAACGTGAGCAAGTTCGTAATATTCACGGCAATAAAATGATTACGTTCCGTGAGTCACTGATTCCGTACTTGTCCTTGAGCGAAGTGTTCTCCGTACCGGATTTCAATGACGCTGATGAGCAGGAAACAGAAATTGTCGTGATTCGTAAAGGCGACCGTCTTGCAGCCGTAGCTGTTGAAGAATTTATTGGACAAAGTGAGATTGTTCTCAAATCAATGGGAACCTATCTTCCTGCTATTGAAGGAATCTCTGGAGCAACCATTCTTGGAGATGGACAAGTAGCCCTGATTCTTGATCCTAATGCATTTATTAAATAAGCATAGAGCTAAGTCTTACATTTAATAGGGAGGTTTTTTACATGGAAGAAGAGTTGAAAGTCATCGTCTTTAAATTGGGTTCGGAAGAGTATGGTATTGAGGTAGACAAGGTTCAGACGATTGAGCGCATGATGCCAATTACCCGTGTTCCCAAGACACTTTCCTTTGTAAAAGGAGTTATCAATCTACGCGGTGTTGTTATTCCGGTCATCGACCTACGCGGTCGTTTCTCCCTTCCGGAATCGGAGTACACAGATCAGACTCGTATTGTTATCGTAGGTGTAGATGACATGCAAGTTGGCTTTATCGTTGATTCTGCTAATGATGTTATTGATATCAAGAGCAGTGCGATCGATAGCCCACCAGAAGTGGTTGGTGGCGTCAAAGCGAGATACCTGCGAGGTGTTGCTAAATTGGAGGATTCACGCTTGCTGATTATGCTTAACTTGAACGAAGTATTAAATAAAAGCGAGATTGTACAGCTGGAAAGTGTTGAGGGCTAGTACCGTGGAGATGTTCAACCGATTTGAGGTATTCCAGATGGATGTGCTCAAAGAGGTCGGTAACATTGGAGCAGGCAACGCCGCAACGGCGTTGTCTCAGCTCCTCAACAGACCGATTGACATGGGTGTACCTAAAGTACAAATGCTGCCTTTTGAAGAAGTTGCCGAAAAAGTGGGCGGAGATGAACGCATCGTTGTTACCGTATTTCTTCGTGTAGAAGGTGAAGCACCGGGAAATCTTTTCTTTATGATGACACCAGAGGCTGCTAAAATGTTGTTGAATAGACTTGCTGGGTTTGATCTGAGAGAAGGACTCGCGTTTACAGATATGGAGCAATCAGCGCTTTCCGAGATTGGAAATATTTTAGCTGGATCCTATCTTTCTTCTTTGGCAGATTTCACGAAATTGTCCATGTACCCAACCGTTCCTGGACTTGCCATCGACATGGCGGGTGCCATTCTAAGCTATGGTTTGTTGCAGTTTGGCGAGATGGGTGACGCTGCATTGTTGATTGACACATCTTTCTTTGAAGGTGAAGATCAAGTTGAGGGTCAGTTTTTCCTTATTCCGGATCCACCATCCTTTGCAAAGATATTTGAATCGCTAGGGGTGCCACTGAGCCATGATTGAGGACAAAAGCGTCGTTAAAGTCGGTATGGCGGATTTAAACATCGCTCATCTTCCTGGTGTAATCCGTACGACTGGTTTGGGTTCGTGTGTGGGATTAACAATGTATGACCCACATTTGAAGCTGGCTGGAATGGCGCATGTCATGCTTCCTAGTTCAGAGATCGCCCGCGAAGGGAAACTGAACACGGCGAAATATGCGGATACGGCGTTGCCTGAGCTTTTGGAAAAAATGATAAAACTAGGCGCTTCTCACTCACGTATTGTGTCTAAAATGGCGGGAGGCTCTCAGATGTTTGCCTTTGCTGGCGCTGGAGATACAATGCGCATTGGACCACGGAATGCAGATTCTTGTCGAGAGTGGCTTCAAAAACTCAATATCCCTCTTCTTGCAGAAGATACGGGTGGGAATTATGGACGAACGATTGAGATGGACTGTGAAACTGGACTTTTGACTATTCGAAGTGTACAAATGGGTGTAAAGGAACTATAAGACTATGATAGGAAACTACCGCATTAATCTTGGAGCAGGCATCGTTGGGTTTATTCTTACTTTTTTTGTAGCATACAGCAGCAATGTGTTGATGACCAGTTTAATTCGCGGATTGATTGGATTCGTAGCCTGGTTTGTCCTTGCATACGGTTTACGCTGGGGAATGGGATTGCTGCTGAACCCTCAGACTGAGGGAAATGGATATGGTTATGATTCACCAAGTGCTCAAGATCAAAGAGGTTCACAGGTGGACATTAAAATCGAAGACGATGGACAAGAGCTGAATGATTTGCTCAAAAGTGGACAGAACGCTTCATCTGGGGATGATCTTCCGCCATCTGAGACGAAAGCTCCAACGGGATTCGCCCCTTTGGATCCGCCTAAACTTGTCCGGACCAAGGATCCGGAGGAATTGGCGCAGGCCGTTCGTCACCTGACAGACAAATAAGGAGGGTGAAAGCAATTGAACGAGCGTAAAGCTTCACATTTGAACCATTCTGATCTGTGGGAAAAGTGGAAAGAACATGGAGATCTTGAAGCCAAGAAAACGTTGATTGAAAAGTATCTTCATATTGTAAACTATGTATCTGGTCGACTGGCTGTTGGTTTACCCAAAAATGTTCCCAAGGATGACTTGGAGAGCAATGGAGTTATGGGGTTAATTGATGCATTGGAGAAATTCGACTATGAACGTGGTCTGCAATTCGAAACTTATGCATCATGGAGGGTCCGCGGAGCCATTCTTGACGGTCTGCGCCAAGGTGATTGGGTTCCGCGTTCTGTTCGAGAGAAGGCCAAGCGCATTGAAGACGCCTACCAACAGCTGGAACAAAGCTATCTTAGGTCCGTCAGTGATGAGGAAATGAGTCAGTATCTGGACGTGTCTACCAAAGATTTTCAACATATGCTTCAGGAAGTGGCAGTTATGTCACTTTGCTCGCTAGAAGACCCCATTCGTGAAGAAGAGTCTGAGACTCGTCTATCTTTGATGGTGGATGAGAAAGCCAAAAATCCGGATTATAAAGTGAATGAATTTTATTTAAAGGAAGCTTTGGTGCAAGGACTTGACAAGTTGACGGTAAAAGAGAGAACGGTTGTTTCACTCTTGTATTACGAAGATCTTTCTCTTAGTGAAATTGCGGAGGTCATGTCTCTTTCTCCGTCTCGTATATCCCAGTTACATTCCAAGGCAATATTACGACTACGCGGCACGTTGGACAAACAGAAAGATTTGTTGATGCGTAAAGATTAATAGAGAAAAGTAATATAATTGGAGTTTGGGGAGTGGAAAGTCTAAAAGGGGGAAGAATTGCAGTGACACAGCGGACTGCTTTGGAACAGTGTTTAAACATTGTTTTATCGGACGACAAATGCATAGCCTACCTTGAATTTTCCAAAGAGGAAGAAGGCTTTGCCTGCACGATCGATGAACTTGAACAATTTGTGGCGAACAAGGGCATCAAACAGGGTGTAATGCGAGAGGCATTACTACTTTTTGTGAGTAACCCTGAAACCTATTTAAAAGATAAATACAAGATTGCGGAAGGTATCGCTCCTATTCAGGGAACAGATGGATTCATCAAGATTCTGGTTGGAATGGACGATACGAACGAACGACGACCGCTCGAATCGGAAGATGGAACCGTCGATTACAAAGAAGTGACCCGGTTAAACAATGTCCGTAGTGGTCAGATCATTGCAGAGCGAATCGCTCCTTGTGATGGCATACCAGGCAGGGCAGTAACAGGTGAGGAAATTCCTTACCGTCCGGGAAAAGAAGCTCGGTTTAAAGTTGGGAAAAACGTTGTGATTAACCCGGATGGTTCTGCGATGTATGCTGCACTGGATGGGCTGGTTACCAAAACGGACGGTAACAAACTGAATGTGTTTCCGGTATATGAAGTCAATGGTGATGTTGATTACAATAACGGTAATATCGACTTTGTAGGCACAGTTGTCATACGAGGCAATGTACTTACCGGATTTAAAGTGAAAGCAGCAGGTGACATTCGTGTCGTCGGAGGTGTCGAAGGAGCGGAACTGGAAGCAGGCGGCTCAATCGAAATTACCGGTGGTATTATTGGTTATAACAAAGGACTGGTACAAGCAGGCCACAATGTTAAATGTACGTTTATTCAAGAGGGCAACGTGGATGCTGGTGAAGATGTTCTGGTCTCCCAGAGCATTATGCATTCCAATATTCGGGCTGGGCATGGTGTCATCTGTGCGGGAACCAAGGGTCTTATTGTTGGTGGCTCGATCCAGGCCGGTCAGAACGTCTCAGCGCGTGTTGTGGGCAACAGCATGTCCACAGTCACTTCCATTGAAGTTGGTGTACTGCCGAAGCTGCGTAACGAACTGAATGATTTGCGTAAGGAAGCCAGAGAACAGATGGACTCCTTGGACAAAACAAAGAAGGCTTTGACATTGTTAGACCAGTTAGCTGCCGCTGGACAATTAAGTCCGGATAAAATGTCGATGCGGATCAAACTGAATGCTACGCAGAAATCTGCTCTTCGTATAAGTGAAGAAACGAAAATGCGTATCTTTGAAATTGAAAAGGCGCTTGAAGATACAAGTAAGGCTCGTGTTGATATTTTGAAGATGATTTATGGAGGCTCTAAAATAGTTATCGGCAGATACACGAAATTTATTAAAGATCCAGTAAGTCGAATTTCATTTTATTATCATGATGGCGATATTACGATGGTTCCATACGTTTAAGTACAGCATTCAGGCACAGGAAGAAATCCATTCGAAACCGTGAGGTGAGCGTATGAGTTTCAAAGCAGTGGAGTTGCAGATTGCGGTACCACGAACAAGTGAAGCGGGACGTTATCAAAGTGAAGCCCAGCAGCGACCGATTACGGATCAGAATCTTTTGGCAGAGCAAACGTCAAAAGAAGCAAATGAAGCAAGGCAACGAAGTGAAGCAATGGACGAAACTTCACAGACTTCGGTGCGTGATGGTCATACCAATCATGGGAATCAGCAGAGTGGTTCCGATGGACAGGAGACTGCTCAGGCTCAAGAAACGGTCAAACCTGCAGAACACCCGTACAAAGGTAAACACATAGATTTCTCATTATAATAGATGGTTGTTATAGACATGAAGCCTTGCGCACCGATGGTTGAATCAGAAGGAGAGAACCCAATTTGTCACCATGGATCATTATTGTCATATTAGGGGCCTGCGCCATCGCCTACGCTTATATTATGCCTCGGAAAAACAAGGCGCAAGAGCCCGGGCATCAACTGGTGCAGGAGATGGAATCTACGCTTGAACACTACATGACCGAGATCGAAAATGATAATGATGCTCTTATTCAACGCGTGGCTGAAATGAAGGGAGAAGCGACAGCAGCAGATCAACGTATGCAATTGCAACTTCAGGAATTACAGCAGCGGTTGGATCAGCTGGAACAGAGTAAAAAGAACGAACCTGTCGCATCAACTGTGCCACACTCAGGTAATGTACCTGTGCAAGCTTCCGAAGGTTTGCAAGCTCAAGCGCTCGTGAAAAGCGTACAAGCAGAGGCGGCCCAGCAGGCGTTAGAAGCAGATCTACAGACCAGCAAGGTCGAAACTTTGCCTGAGCGTGAATCGATTAAAGATCGATACCCAGAACTCTTTAATTTACATGCTGAGGGTAAGTCGATGGATGCCATATCCAAGCAAACAGGCATTCAGCGTGGTGAGGTACAGTTAATACTTCAATTGGCAGAACGGGAGGAAAGCTAAGTCATGGACAAGCGATCCTTATGGATTGGTCTGGGGAGCGGCATGATTATTGGTGCAGTTTTGCTTCAACTGGCCACAGTCGGACAAAATGCATTATCGGATAGTAATCTGGCCCCTGAGCAGACTGCCAATATGACCAAAGAACAGCTTGAAACAGCGGCGAAAAGCCTGGATATGAAGTTGGTTGGTTCTGAAGAGGAACTATACACAGAAGCAGAGTGGGTGGCGAAGAAAAAGCAGGAGAGCAGTGAGTTGCAGGGGAATACAGCAACACCGCCTGAGACAGTAACCTCTACGGAGACACCTGCAGAGCCTGAGAAGCCAGAAGAGCCTGCTACAAATGAAGTTAAAGGGCAGAAAGAGATAACTGAGCCGAAGACAACAGAACCTGTAACGCCGAGCAATCCGAAAGGCGCAACAGTATCATTCAAAGTACGTTCAGGCAATAGCCTTGCGATCGTTGCAGCAAACCTGAAAACCGCGGGAATCGTAGACGATGCCCAAGCATTCATAAAGGCTGGCAAAGCTGAGCGAATCAATACCAAAATCCAAGTGGGCACTTATGCGCTTGAAAAAGGCGAAAGTTTCAAATCCATTATCGCAAAAATTACGAAAGAACCGTCAAACTGAGCATGCTCGGACAGGACGGTTTTTGCGTATTAAACGGTGCATTTTGAAAGCTTGATAATAATTAGTGTTGAGTTACATATCAGGTTTAAAATGATTCGATACTAGCAAAAAGTAAAAAGTAGATTTTAGCTTCAAAGACTGTTGCATCAGACATCCAGTTGTGCTATATTAGATAACGGTGTTAAAACACACGCATGTGCTAATTTTGTTGAGGGTGCTTTCCTTATGGAGAGTCTTGGCGAAAAATGATGCCGGCGGAGGACACAATAAAAACCATATTAGGAGGTGTGTGAAGATGGCAGTAATCTCCATGAAGCAGCTTCTCGAAGCTGGGGTACACTTCGGTCACCAAACTCGTCGTTGGAACCCAAAAATGGATCGTTATATCTTCACTGAAAGAAACGGAATTTATATCATCGACTTGCAAAAGACGGTGAAAAAAGTCGAAGAGGCTTACAACTTCGTTAAAGGAATCGCAGGAGAGAATGGTACAATTCTTTTCGTGGGTACTAAGAAACAAGCTCAAGATTCCGTTAAAGAAGAAGCTGAACGTGCTGGTCAATTCTACATTAACCAACGCTGGCTTGGCGGTACCCTGACTAACTTCCAAACTATTCAAAAACGTATTGATCGTTTGAAACAGTTGGAAGCTTGGGAAGAAGACGGTACATTCGCTGTATTGCCTAAAAAAGAAGTTATCTTGCTTCGCAAAGAAAAAGATCGTCTGGAGAAATTCTTGGGCGGTATTAAAAATATGAAAGGCCTGCCAAGCGCCCTGTTCATCATCGATCCACGCAAAGAGCGTATCGCTGTTGCGGAAGCTCGCAAATTGGGTATCCCAATTGTAGGTATCGTTGATACTAACTGCGATCCGGATGAGATCGATTATGTTATCCCAGGTAATGACGACGCGATCCGCGCTGTTAAATTGCTGACAGGTAAAATGGCTGATGCTGTAATCGAAGCTAACCAAGGCGAAGAAACTTCCGCTTAATAGATTCGAACATATGTTATAAACTAAATGAAAAGGGTGGTTGGTAGGTGGATAACCTCTCACTGCCCTTTTTTTAGAGTGTACGTACAATACTTAATTTTGGAGGGAATTTATAATGGCAGTTAATGCGAGTGCAGTAAAAGAACTTCGCGAAAGAACGGGCGCTGGTATGCTCGATTGCAAAAAAGCACTGGAAGAAGCAAACGGTGATGTAACGAAAGCAGCTGAATTGTTGCGTGAGAAAGGTCTTTCCGCAGCAGCAAGCAAAGCAGGCCGTGCAGCAACTGAAGGTGTTGTTGAATCTTACATCCACGCGGGTGGACGTATTGGTGTCTTGGTTGAAGTTAACTGTGAAACAGACTTCGTTGGTAAAACGGATCAATTTAAGGATTTCGTTAAAGATGTAGCTATGCAAATCGCTGCAGCTAATCCTAAATTCGTTACACGTGAAGAAGTTCCTACAGATGAGCTGGAAAAAGAAAAAGAAATCCTGAAAGCTCAAGCTCTTAACGAAGGCAAACCAGAGAAAATCATTGAAAAAATGGTTGAAGGCCGTATTGGTAAATACTACGAAGAGTATTGCCTGATGGAACAAACTTTCGTTAAAGATCCAGACAAAACTATCTCCCAATTGCTGAACGAAAAAATCAGCCAAATTGGTGAAAACATCTCCATCCGTCGTTTCGTTCGTTACGAACTGGGTGAAGGTCTTGAGAAAAAAGTAGACAACTTCGTAGAAGAAGTAATGTCCCAAGTAAACAAATAAGACGGTTTCTTTAAACCGGCGAACAGGATTGATTTTCGAAGATATAAGAATGAACAAACTTCGAAGCGTAAACTCCCTTATATCTCAGGAAAACAGTGCCTTACCGGTTAAACGTTTTTCCTAAAAGAGCGGAACACAACTGTGTTCCTTTCTTTTTAAGCAGGAGGCCATGCGCGAGAAGTTTTGTTGGTTGAACACCAAGCGTGTTCAATTCAAAGTGGAGGGTGAATAATTGGAACAGCCAGTATTTAAACGTGTTGTCTTAAAGGTCAGCGGAGAGTCTCTTTCCGGTCAAAACGGCTACGGTATTGATGCAGATACGATCTCGTCGATTGCCCAACAGGTAAAAGAGGTTGTTGCACTTGGTGTACAGGTTGCTATTGTATGTGGCGGCGGAAACATCTGGCGTGGAATTGCCGGTAGCGAAAATGGCATCGATCGTGCAACTGCCGATTATATGGGTATGCTGGCGACAGTAATGAACTCGCTGGCACTGCAGGATGCTTTGGAACAGATTGAAGTACCTACGCGTGTACAAACATCTATTGCAATGCAACAAATTGCAGAGCCTTATATTCGTCGTAGAGCTATTCGCCATCTGGAGAAAGGCCGGGTCGTTATTTTTGCAGCAGGTACAGGTAACCCGTTCTTTTCCACGGATACAACAGCAGCACTGCGCGCAGCGGAGATTGAAGCAGAAGTTATCTTGATGGCCAAAAATAAAGTTGATGGTGTATACTCAGCAGATCCGTTTAAGGACAGTACAGCTGTGAAATTTGATCAGTTGACTTACATGGATATTCTTAACAAAGACCTTGGTGTAATGGATTCAACGGCATCCTCGCTTTGTAAGGACAACAACATCCCGTTGATCGTATTTGCCATTACGGAACAAGGTAACATCAAACGTGTTGTTCTGGGTGAACGTATCGGAACAATCGTTAAAGGGAGTGTAGATTAATGCCACAAGCGGTTAAACAACATGCCGAAGAGCGTATGGAAAAAGCAATTCAAGCATTGCGTCGTGACCTGGCTACTTTGCGCGCAGGCCGCGCAACTCCAGCTCTTTTGGACCGAATTCAGGTAGAGTATTATGGAGCAATGACGCCATTGAATCAACTCGCTAATATCAGTACTCCGGATTCCCGTACACTGATGATTCAGCCTTGGGACAAATCTTCCATGGGCGATATCGAGCGTGCCATCATGAAATCTGATCTGGGTCTTACTCCAGCTAACGATGGTAACATGATCCGTTTGTCTATTCCGGCATTGACGGAAGAACGTAGAGCGGAACTTGTAAAGCTGACGAAGAAGTTCGGTGAAGAAGGTAAAGTCGCGATTCGTAACATTCGCCGTGATGCGAATGATGATATCAAGAAAATGGAGAAGTCAGATATTTCCGAGGATGAATCACGGAGACATCAGGAAGATATCCAAAAATCGACCGACAAGTTTATTGCTGAAGTCGATAAGGTACTCGCTGCCAAAGAAAAAGAAATCATGGAAGTGTAAGACAAGCGCAGCCCCTCCAATACGGTGGGGTTTTGTCTCTTTTTCCAAGCTTCAGATGAAGAAACTTCAGGGATTTTGGAGGAACAGGAATGATCAAACGGGTTCGGTCGTGGTGGAATGGGGCTGACAAGCAGGAAACGCTGACTATATCCGAGGACAATATCCCGCAGCACGTCGCCATCATCATGGACGGCAATGGACGATGGGCCAAACGTCTGGGACTCCCGCGTATAGCCGGGCACCAAAATGGCATGAAGGCGGTCAAACGTGCGACCATCGCGGCGGATGAACTGGGCATCAAATATCTGACGATGTACGCTTTTTCGACAGAAAACTGGACGCGTCCAAAAGAAGAAGTGGATTTTCTGATGCGACTTCCGCAAGAATTTCTGGCTATAGAGCTGGATGAACTTATAGAAAAAAATGTGCGCATTCGCATGATGGGCCAAGAGGAACATTTACCTTCTCATACCATCAATGCCTTGCGGGAAGCCATTCGTCTTACGGAACATAATACAGGTCTCGTTTTGAACTTTGCAATGAACTATGGAAGTCGTCGTGAAATGACGGACTGTGTTAAACAGATCGCTCTGCAGGTGAAGTCGGGGGAACTATCTGCAGAGGACATAACACCTGAACTCATTGATAGACATATGCTGACGGTTGACATGCCCGATCCGGATCTGTTGATCCGGACGAGCGGAGAGCTGAGATTAAGCAACTTTATGCTTTGGCAGCTTGCATATAGTGAATTATGGTTTACGGATATATACTGGCCCGAATTTGGCAAAAAGCATTTGCTTGAAGCAGTAGCCGAATATCAGCGCAGAACAAGGCGTTACGGCGGTTTGAAATAGATGGAGGATGAAGCCGTTGAAACAGCGATTAACGACAGGAATCATAGCAGGTGTGTTGTTTTTAGGTTTTTGCATGC
>Ga0209437_100544_pt1 | contig 25700 bp, 23 predicted proteins | sample AraplaL_Cvi_mTSA_FD_184266 | JGI IMG/M metagenome (GOLD analysis project Ga0209437, IMG submission 184266) | Arabidopsis root microbial communities from the University of North Carolina, USA - plate scrape CL_Cvi_mTSA (SPAdes) (version 2) | ecosystem: Host-associated > Plants > Roots > Endosphere...
GCTAAGTGTAAAATATGCTTCACCAAGCCTTCTGTTTTCACCCATGTGTGGTGACTTACAGGAGGTTTTTTTTTCGTATATACGCAGGTTAGACCGTGGCATTCAACTATTTTTTTGAAAACAATGGAACCTTGCTGTAAAACGATGTAGAATAAGGTCATAATACGCTTAATTATACGGGAGTGGGTATAACTCATGCAGATTGATCCAACCGGATCGCGGCAGTTGTTGGAACTGCAGTTGTCCAATGTGAATAACCAAACCAGTGGATCACAACCAGATGCTGGTTCAACAGTGGATTTCGCCAATGTGATGGACGGGCTGTTAGGTGCGGGTGCCAATTCGACGAGCAATACGGATTCCACCGCCACGGTCTCCAAAAGATCCAGTGATGGATTGTTGTGGTTGCAACTTGGAAGCACGTACAATCCGGATATAAATACCGCAGGATCGTCTTCTGTCTCCAATAACGTCGTTGAGTCTTTATTATCTTCATCCAATACAGGAATCGTGGATTCCGGTGCATCCGTACCTACGGATTTTGAATCATTGATTGCGGAAGCAAGTGCGAAATATGGTGTGCCTGAATCATTGATTAAAGCCGTCATTGACACAGAGTCCAATTTTAACCCAAATGTTGTGTCCTCTGCCGGAGCCAAGGGGCTCATGCAATTAATGGATGGCACGGCTGCAGGGCTGGGTGTGAGTAATTCATTTGACCCTGCCCAGAACATTGATGCGGGTACGAAGTATCTTTCCCTTCAGCTCCAGCGTTTCGGTGGAGAAGTGAAAATGGCGCTTGCTGCATATAATGCAGGACCAGGCCGTGTTTCACGTCTGGGTGTGTCGAGTGATAGCGAACTGATGAGTGTACTTAACCGTCTGCCTTCAGAAACACAGAATTATATCTCCAAGGTGGAGAAGGCACGGTCTAAATATGTGATCTAAACTCACAGAAAACATTTGCGATAACACATGATAGGCAGGATGAGATCCAATGTGGGAGCAGTAGCGCTTGAAACGCCTGTTCCCGGTTGGTCTTTTTGTGTTGTATGGGTATCGTGTTACAATGCTCACTGTAGGTTCATGAACGAAGAGATAAGGGAGGTCTAACCTCATTTGAAATATTTTGATTATGCTGCAACCACGCCTCCCCATCCGGATGTAGTTCGTACGATGGCCGAAATTATGGAGACACAATTCGGTAATCCGTCCTCTATTCATGGATATGGAGAGCGTGCTCATCAATTGCTGCGTCGTGCACGATCCGGCTGTGCTGCGGCGATAGGTGTTAAGCCTGAGGAGATTGTATTTACTTCTGGTGCGACCGAGAGCAATAATCTTGCGATAAAAGGTACGGCATTACGTTATCAGTCACGAGGCAGACACATCATCACTACGGCTACCGAGCATGCCTCGGTGTACGAAAGTTTTATGCAATTGCAGCAGTGGGGATGGGATGTAACGCTAATTCCTGTCGATTCCGCTGGTGTAGTGAATGCTCAGCAGGTTATAGATGCGATCAGACCGGATACAGTGCTAGTAAGTCTGATGCATGTAAACAATGAAACAGGAGCCATCCATCCGATTGCAGAGATTGGCAAACAGCTCAAAAAGAAAGCACCACGAGTGCTCTTCCATGTGGATGGTGTTCAGGGTTTTGGAAAAATGGAGGCTACACCTGCCGCTTGGGGCGCAGATCTGTACAGTCTTTCTGCTCACAAGATTCGTGGACCGAAGGGAGCAGGTCTCCTGTATGTGCGAAGTGGGGTGGAGCTTACGCCACTATTGTCAGGGGGATCACAGGAGCAGGGCCTAAGAGCAGGCACGGAAAACGTGGCCTTGCTGGTAGGCATGGCAAAGGCTATGCGGATGGCGGCAGAAGATCAGGTTGATTTTGCCCGGCGTACAACGGTGCTCCGTGATCGACTGATGGCAACGATACGTGTTATTCCTGAATTTGAATTGAACAGTCGCACAGAGGGTGCACCTCATATTGTGCACTTCTCCTATCCCGGGATGAAGGCAGAAGTGGCGCTGCACACCTTGGAGCAACTTGGCGTAACCATATCGACCCAATCTGCCTGTTCTTCGCGTTCGGCTGAACCGAGTCGGGCTCTACTTGCGATGGGCAGAGATGCAGCTTGTGCTGCTGGCGGATTGCGTATTAGTCTTGGAGATGAACATACAGAAGAAGATGTAGCCTTGCTTGAACAGGCTTTACATCAGATGGTGGCGCAGTTGCGACCCCTCGAAAGGCGGATGTGAATGGATATGAAATATGATATGCTGCTTCTCCGTTTCGGAGAGTTTATGTTAAAAGGGAAAAATCGTGCCCGATTCGAAAAAACGATCATTACACAGGTGAAAGCTTTGCTTAAACCTTATCCAGGAGCGAGCCTTCGCAAAGAATATGGCCGTGTCTATGTGGATCTTGGCGGTGAATCACATACTGAACTGATTAAGGTGCTAAAGCGGGTATTCGGCGTGATGTCGATTAGTCCGGTTAAAGTTACTCCATCCGAGCTTGATGAGATTGTAAAAACAGCAGTTGCGTTTATGGACGAAAGGGAAGACGAATTCAAAGAAGGCACCACATTTAAGGTGAATGTAAGGCGGGTATGGAAGGAGTTCCCGCACTCTTCCCATGAAATGAACCATTTGGTCGGTTCCCCGATCCTTCGGAATTTCCAGCAATTGAGTGTTGATGTTCGCCAACCTGACATTGAGCTGCGAGTGGAAATTCGGGATCAGGGCACCTATATTTTCAACGAAACCATTCCGGCAGTAGGTGGGTTTCCGCTGGGCACAAATGGCAAAGCAATGGTACTGCTATCAGGTGGAATAGACAGCCCGGTTGCAGCCTGGTCTTCCATGCGCCGTGGACTCGAAGTGGAATGTGTACATTTTTACAGTTATCCGTTCACAAGCCAGCGTGCCAAAGAAAAAGTCATTGATTTGGCGCGTGCTCTTGCTGATCATGCAGGAACAATCAAGCTGCATCTGGTTCCATTTACGGAGATCCAAACGGCATTTACCCAGCTGGGTCAGGATAATCTGATTATTACGCTGATGAGACGTTCAATGCTGCGAATTGCATCCAAACTTGCCGAGCGAGAGCGCGCACTAGCACTGATCACCGGGGACAGCCTGGGCCAAGTAGCGAGTCAGACTCTTCCGAGTATGAATGTCATTGGTCGTGCGACGGATCTACCACTGTTGCGACCACTGGTGATGATGGATAAACAGGAGATCATAACCCTGTCCAAACAAATTGGAACGTATGACATATCTATTTTGCCATATGAGGATTGCTGTACTCTCTTTGTGCCAAAGTCACCTTCAACCAATCCCAATCTTCGGATTGTGGATAAAATTGAATCAACAATGAGCCATCTGCCAGAATGGGTGGATCAAGCGGTGGAATTAACAGAAACAATCACTCTGCACGCCGGGGAAACTTCTGTGGTAACGAATCAGACAGACGATAATGGCATGAAGGATGACTGGTTCTAAACTCAATAAAAATTAGCATGGCTGACATAATAAGGGCTATGTTAACTGCAAAAAAGGACTGTCCGATGAAATATCGTTCAGTCCTTTGCTGTATTCAGATGAATTTTTTAGTTTAAATTAGCCTACGAATAGGAGCGTTGCTGTTCCCCGCCAGATCCCTTGTGGCTAGAACTGCTGGAGCGTTTGCGATAACCTGCAAAGACTACACCTGCAATAACGACAACGATGAAGAGAATACGCAATGCTGGATGCTCAGTAAAGTAAGGCAAAAGTCGCTGTTCCTCAGTGATCATATTGGAAGCCGTATACCCGAGAACAATGGCTCCGACATAGATGATCCAAGGAAAGTGATTAATTAGCTTGATAAACAGGGTACTGCCCCAGACGATAATAGGTACACTAATCAGGAGTCCAAGGATGACAAGCACGAGATGCTGCTGCGCAGCTCCAGCAACTGCAATCACGTTATCGAGTCCCATGGCTGCATCCGCAATCACGATGGTACGAATAGCGGTCCACAAGGAAGTTCCCGCCTGGACATCATTGTGTTCATCTCCCTGATCCGCCAATAATTTATAGGCAATCCAGATCAGAAGTATGCCTCCCACAAGCAAGAGCCACGGAACTTTAAGCAACCATAAAACAACAACTGTTGCTAAAATTCGAATCAAAAGTGCGCCGCCAGTTCCATATAGAATCGCCTTTTTCTGCACGGAAGGGTGCAAATTTCGAGCTGCGAGACCAATGACGATGGCATTATCCCCCGCCAGAATTAGATCAATAAAGACAACGTTCAGCAAAGCCAGCCAGAATGTGGGACTAAATAGCTCCATGAGATATGTCACTCCTTATATACGGTTCAATCATTAAGAATAGCATGGACAACTCTGACATACAAGTTAATGTGGGGGGATGAGGACATGGATACACTATGGCTGTTAACTGAAATTTTAATGATCAATCTGGTATTGAGTGGAGATAATGCTGTGGTTATTGCGCTTGCCAGCAAGGATCTGCCACCAATACAACGTAAAAAGGCGGTATGGTGGGGGGCTTTTGGTGCGGTAGTGTTACGCTGCGTATTAACCTTTGTAGCGGTATTATTGCTCGGGATTCCCTTTATCCAAGCGGCAGGTGGGCTATTGCTACTTTGGATTGCAGTGAAGCTGCTGCTTCAAAATGAGGATGAAGTACATATTCGAGAAGCTTCTACGACGTGGAAAGCCATTCAAACCATTTTGATTGCCGATTTTATAATGAGCCTGGATAACGTTTTGGCCATAGCGGCTTTGGCAGATGGAGATCTGGCTTTGATCGTCATCGGGATTGCAATAAGTATCCCCATTGTCGTATGGGGGAGTGGGCTAATTGTTGGTTTGTTGAAGCGATTCCCGATTCTGGTATTCGCGGGATCAGGCATTTTGGCTTTCACAGCCGGCGAGATGGTGATGAAAGACCCCAAGTTAGGAGAATGGCTAGGAGGTATGGCATCAGAGGTACACACGCTGCTACCCGCAGCAATGGCTTGTCTTGTAATTGCGGTTGGAGGAGCCCATAAATTTGTGCGGAAGAACGCATAGTTTAACTATGGATAAAAGCTTGAACATATGACCGTCTGAACCGTCCGGTTTAGGCGGTTTTGTGTTGAGAGAGTACTCTTGTCATGGCAACTCCCATTGGGCTAGTCATAAGTTGCACATTTTAGGGTAATACAGGTAAAGAGCACATGCAAAGTGCGACATAAAGTATAGTTTTTTGCCGAAACTTCGGATACACTAGAAGCAGGATTACAGGTATTAAAATCAACAGTCGAACTGGAATGCGTATTGTTTATTAAGAAATAAAGTACATAGCCATGGTATAAGAGGTGATTGCAGATGAGGATGAGAAGTGAAAAAGCGATTGGACTATTTATTGTAGTTGCAGGAATTATCATTCTGCTTGGCAAGTTTGGTGTGTTTGGCTTCATTGGTCGTAATTTCTGGCCTTTGCTGATCCTGTTACCAGGTATCGCCCTTCATGCGTTATATTATGCGCGTATTTCACCATCGTGGTCACTTGTTCCTGCCGGGATACTAACGGTGTATGGTGTTTTATTCAGTATAACGAATACATGGGGCGCTGGACTGATGAGCAGGCTGTGGCCAGCATTCTTGCTTGGGATTGCCATAGGGTTACTCGAATATGGAATGGCTGAACGGCGAAGACCTGAATATGTGTTACCTGCAGCTTTGATCCTTGGTGCGGTGTCTATCATATTATTCGGATTTACCTTGCTGCAAACGGGAATAATCTATGTACTTGCTGTCCTTTTGATCCTGGGCGGAGTCTGGTTATTGCTGGGACGAGGACGTCAAGGGAGAGGCTGGTAACATTCCCAGTGGTCTTTTCGTTCGAAATATCTTGATTTTTACCTATAATAAACTATAATATAAGGGATATAGACATGCGTCGGGATATCACCGACGCTTATTTTGTGAGTAACCTGCGAAATTGCGGGAAGTTTAGTAGATAAGAATTGAAATTGGAAAGGATATGGATACAAACCATGCATTCAAGAGAACACATTCGCAATATTGCGATTATTGCCCACGTCGACCACGGGAAAACTACGCTCGTCGACAAGTTGCTCCAGCAATCCGGTACTTTCCGTGATCACGAAACGGTACAGGAGCGCGCAATGGACTCCAACGATTTGGAGCGTGAACGCGGTATTACGATTTTGGCCAAAAACACGGCTATAACTTATAAAGATTACCTGATCAACATTGTGGATACACCAGGACACGCCGATTTCGGTGGCGAAGTGGAACGTATCATGAAAATGGTTGACGGCGTATTGCTCGTTGTTGATGCTTATGAGGGCTGTATGCCACAAACGAAGTTTGTACTTCGCAAAGCACTGGAGCATAACCTGACACCTATCGTTGTTGTAAACAAAATTGACCGTCCAGCGGCTCGTCCGACTGAGGTAATTGATGAAGTATTGGACCTGTTCATTGAACTGGGTGCCAACGATCAACAACTTGAATTCCCTGTTGTATATGCTTCCGCATTGAACGGAACATCCAGCATGGATAATGATCCCGCGAATCAGGACGACAACATGATGGCGATCTACAATACCATCGTTAGTCATATCCCACACCCTACCGAAAATGTTGAAGAACCACTTCAATTCCTCGTTACTTTGATGGACTACAATGAATACCTTGGCCGTATTGCCATTGGTCGTGTTAACCGCGGTGTGATCCGTCAAGGACAATCGGTAACGGTTATTATGCGTGATGGTAAGAGCAAAACTGCACGTATCGAGAAACTGTTCGGTTTCCAGGGTCTCAAACGTATTGAGACGGAAGAAGCAGGAGCAGGTGACATCGTTGCCATTGCAGGGATCAAGGACATCAATATTGGTGAAACCATTGCCGACCCTAACAATCCAGAAGCACTTCCAGTTTTGAAAATCGATGAGCCTACACTGCAAATGACATTCCTCGTGAACAACAGTCCATTCGCAGGTCGTGAAGGGAAATGGGTAACTTCCCGTAAACTTCGTGAGCGTTTGTTAAAAGAATTGGAAACAGACGTTTCCCTTCGTGTTGACGAAACGGAAAGCCCGGATGCATTTGTCGTTTCCGGACGTGGTGAGCTTCACTTGGGTATCCTGATTGAGAATATGCGTCGTGAAGGATATGAATTGCAAGTATCTAAACCGGAAGTTATCATCAAAGAAGTTGACGGTAAGAAAATGGAGCCGGTTGAGCGCTTGTTGATTGATATCCCTGAAGAGAGCATGGGTTCCGTAATGGAGAGCCTGGGCGCACGTAAAGCAGAGATGGTTAACATGGTCAACACAGGTAGTGGTCAAGTTCGTCTGGAGTTCTTGATTCCAGCACGTGGTTTGATCGGATATAGCACAAACTTCCTGACATTGACTCGTGGTTATGGTGTAATGAACCATGCATTTGACAGCTACGCTCCAGTAGTATCCGGTCAAGTGGGTGGACGTCACCAAGGTGTACTGATTTCAACTGAAACAGGTACATCTACGTTCTACGGAATGATGGGCGTTGAGGATCGCGGTACGCTCTTCTTGGAGCCAGGTACTGAGATCTACGAAGGTATGATTGTTGGTGAACATACACGTGACAATGATATCGTTGTTAACATCTGCAAAGAAAAACAACTGACTAACGTTCGTTCTTCGGGTAAAGATGATACGGTTAAAATTAAAACTCCGATTATCTTCTCATTGGAACAGGCGCTTGAATATCTGAATGAAGATGAATATTGTGAGATCACACCGAAATCTATTCGTCTTCGTAAGAAGATCCTGAATAAATCCGAGCGTGAACGTGCAGAAAAACAACGCAAAATGGCTTCCAAAGCCTAATAACAACAAAATAATTTATATAAGTTAGCATTTGATGGGCCCCGCAAGTAACGAGAACTTGTACAGCTAAAGTAGTGTAGGGATCAGAATCGATTCTGAAGAAGCGAAGCGTTCGCCTTTATCCCCGGATTTTACCATTGAAAAATGGATCAAAAAAATCCGGGGATAACAGCGATCGGAAGAACGAGCTGATACCGAAACGGTCACGAGGCACGTACGGGTTCTCTAAGTTGCTAGAAGAGTCCCATCAACCAGTTAACTTATACTCTAGCATGAACACGAAAGGAGCTGGCTGTGCATGCAAGCATGGTTCGCATCACACCCGATCGTAGCCTACATCGTCATCTTTGTATTGATTACTTACGTATATAACAAGGTGTTTCGGGTACGTCAGAAATTGCCACTTGGTAAGGAAATCGTTCTCTATATTTTGATGGCGATGGGCACATTCATGCTTCTTATTTTTCAGATCGACAAGCTGCCCATCATTCAATGTTTGTTGGTCGCGGTTGGTTTGATGTTGTTAGTGAGAGTGCGTTATTTTATCGAAGGCCGTCAAAAGAAAAAAGCGGAAGCTGCCGCTCGAAACTCATAAATCCTGTCTTGTACAGACCATCCGTTTTCCTTAGGGAAAGCGGTTGTCTTTTATTTAGACAAAAACAGATGTGATAAAGGTGTTGAAGATATGAACTCAAATTCGAACGGACTGCCTCCACGGAGACAGGCACCAACGCAATCCGGTGCTTCTGGATCGAAGAATGGCAAGGGCAAGCAGCCTAAGAAGAAAAAGAGAATGAATGCTTTTGGCAGAATCCTTTTAAGTCTATTGGTTATTGCCATTGTGGTAGGCGGCGGATATACGTACTGGGTATACAATCAAGTCGTGGATACAGGCATCGATAAGCCGGTACCTCCCGGGATGTCAGCCACAACCAAACCGATCACGATGCTGTTATTAGGCACAGATAACCGTCCTGAAACGGGCACATATCTCTCGGATGTCGTTATGGTGGCTTCGTTAAATCCGGAGACCAAGACGGCAACTATTGTATCTTTGCCACGAGATACGCGCATTCAATTGGATGGGTACAAATCCAACAAGCTGAATTCCTATTATCCGAGGTTCAAAGCACAGGAAAAAACCACTGGCAAAAATGCAGAGGATCAGATGAAAGAAATGATGGGCAAGTATTTGGATGTAGATATTAATTATACAACCGTCCTGAATTTCCAGGCATTCCGTGATGCTGTTAATGCCGTGGGTGGCGTGGATGTGACTGTGGATAAAAATATGTGTTATAGAGATACAGCCGATGGGACAGATATCAATCTGGTCGCAGGCGCACAACATCTCGATGGTAAAGCGGCACTGGATTTTGTTCGTTACCGCAAATCCAATTGTAATCCGAAGACTGCTGAATCCAATGACTTTGACCGTAACAAACGTCAAAACCAAGTACTGAACTCCATGCTGGATCAGATGAAATCTCTTGGGGGGATTACGAAGATTAGCAAAGTGATTGGTGCAGTTGACAAGAACATGACGACAGATGTGGAATCGGAACAAATGAAAAACTTTATCTCGACGTATTGGAACATTTCCACCTCGGATGTGCATTATACTCCGGTTACCGGAGAGTGGAGAAGTCCTTATGTGTATATTAATGAAACGGAACTTGCCAATGCGAAGCAGGCATTACAAGATACACTTTCAGGCAAGGTAACCACTTCAACTTCGAGTGAATAACCTTCATTCTTTTGGGATTGGAAGCACATTAATTCGTATGCTATAATAATATAAACCAAGTTTAAGAATTGCATAAAGAAGGTTAGGGGGCTGGTTGAATGTCCGAAGCCGTCACACAATTAACTGAATCTCTTTTACAGCAATTCAAGAATGAGACCTTTGTGCTGCTGAGCACAGTGGATGTAGAATCCGGAGGTCCGACTTCAACAGCCATCTCCTGGATTTATGCGGAGAATGCTTCTACTTTTCGTGTAGCGATCGATCATCGTTCACGTTTAGTGAATAACATGCTGACTAATCCGCTCATTACTGTTACTGTCTTTGGAGAAGAGACAGTGTACGCAGTGAACGGACGTGCTGCGGTACGGCAAGATCCGCTGCAGGATGTTCCATTTAATATGTGCTGTTTCGACATTACAATTGAAGCGGTGAGGAATGCTCTGTTTTACGGCGCTCAACTGTCCTCTGTGCCTCAATATGTCAAAATATATGATCAGCGTGCTGCTGAAAAATTAGATGGGCAGGTTTTTGCTGCCATGAAAAAAGCCTAGTGAGAGATCACTGGGCTTTTTGTTGTCTTTTGTCAGATGAATGCAGTTGCTGCATTTGTTGTTTTTGATTCACGTGTTCATCCGGATTTTGACGGACTTTGACGTCTTTCGGGAGTTGGGGGATAATTCGTCCCACCATATCAGCTAGTTCTGAAGCAAAACCGGATATGGGATGACCTTGACGAATATGTTCACCAATCTCTTTAATTCGTTCAGTGACATCGGCATCAGCAGTAACAATGGAATCTACACCTTCGGGGTCTTTACGAAGCGCTTCGGCAACAGAGTATTTAATGGTACCTACCCGAGCACGTTCCAGTTCACCATCAACATCAATACCAACTACGGCTGTATTGCCGAGTATAACGCAGTTCGCATCTTTAACACCCTCCACTTGCTTGGCAAGTGCTTTAAGGTGATTGATTCGTTTTTCATTTGGCATCCGGCCACTTTTTGCATCATCCGCAATGTTGGTATCGTGGACTTCACCTGTATTCTCATTAAGACGGTCCAAACCTGAAGGATTCATCCGATCTTCCTGTGCATTGAGCATGTGAGATCCTTTCCTTTGATCTTGCTGAGTTGTTACATTACCTGCGTAACCTTTCGCATGTGTACCCTGATTCGGCGAAGCGTTGCGTGTGGAACTGTTGCAACCTGTAAGTATAAAGATCAGAAGCAGCGTGCAAACCCATATTTTCATAAATGTTCATCCTTTCTTGGAGTTTTTCAGAATGGTTGACAATTATTTTGCCCTAGTCGAATACATTTATGTATGGGATCATGATTGTCCATGCCGCTGCTGAAAGATCACACTATCCATGCCTTTAACGACGCCGCTTTGGAGGGGATTGAATGAAAAAGATTTTTGTATTGGATACCAACGTGCTTCTGCATGACCCCAATGCCATATTTGCCTTTGAGGAACATGAGGTAATCATTCCCGCGGTTGTATTGGAGGAGATCGACTCCAAAAAAAGAAATGCCGATGAAATTGGGCGTAATGCCCGTAATGTATCCAGACTGTTGGATGGATTACGTGAGCTGGGTCACCTGCACAGTGGGGTGCCTTTGGCTAATGGAGGTAACCTGAAAGTAGAGCTGAATCATCGGAGTTTCGTTAAAGTTCAGGAAATGTTTGGTGAAGTATCCAACGATAATCGCATTTTGGCTGTCGCACTGAATTATCAGATCGAGGAAAATGAAAAGGAAGTAGTCGAGCGTCAGGTCGTGCTTGTCAGTAAAGATGTGCTTGTGCGTATCAAAGCGGATGTACTTGGTCTGTTCACACAGGATTACTTATCAGATCGGACGGCAGGACTCAGTGAGTTATATCCAGGTTATACGGCCCTAAAAGTTCATCCGTCAGTGATTGATGAGTTTTACACATATCGTTTTTTACCAATCAAACCGTTACAGTTGTCTTATTCGTTGTATCCGAATGAATTCGTCATTCTCAAGGATGAGATGGGAACCAATAAATCGGCTTTACTTAAAGTAAATACAGAGGGAACAAAGTTGGAGCCGCTTTTCCTCAGTAATGATAATGTCTGGGGCATTAGCGCACGTAACGCACAACAACGCATGGCACTGGAACTGCTTTTGAATGACGACATCCCGCTTGTTACCATTACCGGTAAAGCTGGAACAGGGAAAACCTTGCTAGCACTTGCAGCAGGTCTGCTTAAGGTAGAGGATGATCATAAATATAAAAAACTGTTGATCGCTCGTCCTGTCGTTCCGATGGGGAAGGATATCGGTTACTTGCCTGGTGAGAAGGAAGAAAAACTTCGTCCATGGATGCAGCCGATTTATGATAATCTGGAGTTTTTGTTCGACACCAAAAAAGCCGGGGACATCGATAAAATTCTAATGGGGCTTGGCAGTATTCAGGTGGAGGCATTAACGTATATTCGTGGAAGATCGATACCTGGACAGTTTATCATTATTGATGAGGCTCAGAATCTGTCCCGCCATGAAGTGAAGACCATTGTATCAAGGGTCGGTGAAGGCAGTAAAATTATTTTGATGGGAGACCCGGAACAGATTGATCATCCTTATCTTGATTCCGCCAGTAACGGTCTGACGTATATCGTGGAACGGTTCAAGCAAGAGGGAATCAGCGGACACATCATGCTCGAAAAAGGAGAACGGTCCAAGCTGGCACAGCTTGCGGCTGATTTATTGTAAAATCTAGGGGATTTATTTCCCGGAAAATGTTGTTATTGAAGCCGGCTCTTGGAGTCGGCTTTTTTGCTGAAAAAATAAGAAAGCGTTATTGCACAGAACTCGATATGCTCGTATTATGCAAAAATCCGAAAAAGTGTTTTTCGGCAGGGTAGGACAAGAGTACTACTTATTTGTTACAATAATTGCTGCAGGAAAAAACTAGGTGAACAAGGAGGGAAGTTAATGAAGCGTAAACATCAGGTTGTTTTGTTCGCGGTATTGCTGCTCTCATTAACGATCTTGTCACCGAGTTTTGACTTTAGAGGTTCGCAGCTCAATCAGGAACACGACCAGGAGAAGGATGCCTTTCCGGGTACTTCGTCCCGTAATGAAGATGCACAATCTCCGCTGGAGATTGTGGTTGCCATGTCGGATGAAGAGTTCCAAGCCTTTCAAAAGATATCCAAAGAAGTTGCTGCTTCCCAGCTGGTAGAGATTAATCTTCGGAATGAGAAGCCGGATACATATAAGCGTGTTTTGGATCTTGAATTTTCACTAGGAGAGAACGGGGATGTTGTTCTGCTTGATAGTGAGGAAGTGCAATACTATGCTCAAAAAGGGTACCTGTATCCGTTAAACGGAACAACATTATCGAAGTCGCTTGGAGATACGGTAGTAGGATTACGGGGAATGACAGAGTGGAATGGTTATCAATGGGGGATGCCTTTTGATTTTGATCCGTATATTCTGGCTGCACAATCTTCATTTCTGAAGAGAGCCGGTCTGGAGTCATTACCTCACAATAAAGATCAGTGGATCAAACTTACTCAACAAGCCATTGCTGAAGGCATCCCTTTAATTACGATGAACATAAATGATATGTACGGGACAAATGCGTGGTTAAATCATTTGGAACCGAGGATGGCACCTGATGAAGTTAATCAAACGCAATTAGATTCGCAACCAGGGAATCTCCAGCAGGGGATTCAATTGATGAATCACATTCAACCTCATATAATGGCCCAGTCTACCTATCCGATGTTCTCATCAACTGCTGAAGAGAATAACATACCCATGGTTGTATCGTTGTTATCTCAATTATTAAGTGCAGATCAAGCGAGTACAGTTAATAAAGATTCTTTGGAGCGGATTACTTTCGAATCCTTGGAAACTGTAAGCTCCAGAAGCCTTGTCATTACTGCGGGTTCGGTTGAAGCAGAGGAGGCCAGTAGATGGATTGAAGGGATGACGTCTGCTTCGTCACAGCTAAAATGGTACCAGCAGGTCAACCGTTTGCCTGCAAAGCAACAGGAACTGGATTTGGAGACTGAGAAACTTGCTGGACGTTATGAAATGACAAAGAGACATTCCTGGTTCTCAACAACCCAAGATGCCCCCGCTGCAACGACCGAAAGTCTTGCTCTAATAACTCGTTTTCATAAAAAGGTACAACAATTCTTAAAGGGAGAGATTACAGCGAATCAGTACGTAAATAGTATTAGAACGACGAACTAACCCTTAAGTTCCTGTTCAAAAAAAGTCTGGATTTTAACTTTAATGCCAGGGATGCCAATAGGCATCCTTTTTAATTTAAGCAGACTTTTGGAACAATCTCTTTAAAATGATATAGCTAGTTTAACTTCCAGTATGCCTTCACTTGTTGAAACATCTGTTGCTTTGACGAAAGACAGGATTTTCTGTGGATAGAATCCAAGGTCGAATTCTCTTTCCAGCATTCGGCGGGTGGTGTCGGGCAATTCAAGCTGATTAAATACTAGTTTGTCTACATGAAAACGAATGGAGTTCTGAGGTTCATTTTCTACCGTATAATGTCCTTCAATGCTTAATTGCAACTGATCCCGCTGACCGGAAGCTATAATCTTATCCTGATTAAACTGAAAGGCAAAGTCTTCAAAGATGGGATTTTGGGAACGTAGAAATGCGTTAAGCTCATCCTGTCCAATTCGGATCGTATACGTTGTTCCAGTTGTGGATATGCCTCCGTTTTGTTTTTGGATAAAATCAGGCAGGTTCTGCATGGCAGATGCCAATGCTTTGAAATATCGTTTCACCTCATAGATGCCGATATTCTCCCAATAGAGGGTTAATTCATCCATCAGTTTCTGAATCGCTGCCGCATCTCCGCTGGTGGCTATTTGGGCATCTACTTCTTTTTGCAAGGCGACTACACGTTCCCGCTGGTTTTGAAGATTACTCTTCATTTCGGTTAATTCTGCTGTAGTCTGACGAATCTGAGTGGAAGTCTGTTGCATGTTGCGATACCGGTCCTGATACTTGTCCAGCACAGCCTGATCCCGTCCAATAATAATCTGGTAATAATCATACAGTACGAACAGATCTTTGAATGACCGAGCTCCCAGGACCGTCATGAGAAGACTATCGCGTTCACCAGTATAGTAGGACCTCACTACAGCTCCGGCCCGATCTTGCTGAATATGTATCTGCTCTTCCTGTTCTTGAAGTTGGACGGATAATGTCTCGTATTGTTGTGCCAGCTGCTTCTGTCTGCCTGCGATACGTTCAATTTCATGATCGATTTCGACGATGGATAGACTTTTTTGCAATATCTCACGTGTATCCTCAGATGAAGGCTCTCCATAGGCATAGGTTGAGGGTAGTTGCAGGAATACGATGATGCATAATATAAATGCGGCAATGCCGTTATGACGTCTCACCGATCATTCTCCTTTCGACTTCTTTAATGACAATCGTACAGGCTAGTTGTCTTCCAGACAATATATGAAACAAATACGTGAATTATCCTTAGTGGTTACATAACACCATGAACAACCATTTAATCTGAACACAACAAAAAAGCAACCCGACAGATATCGGATTACTTTGATGCTGCAGGTGGATTATAGCGGCAAACCCATTTGGAATACGGTCCAGTAGCTGAACCCCGTGAATGTGACGATCATATAACCCCAGAAGAGCAATATGTACGTTCTTTCAGTAAATTTCAAGTATCCCAAAATGACAAAAAACGCAGTCTGCAGGAAAAAAAGCAAAGCCATTTCGACCAGATCTCCCGCAAAAGCCATCAGGCCAATCGCAAGCGTGAAGAACCCGAGTACCCGAAACATGCGTGCCACGGTAAATCCTCCTCTCTAAGTACGATCATAGATTGTCTACACAACATTATACCGGGAAAGGAAAAACGTGTAAACAAATTTGGATATGAAAGCGAATTCTTTTTTTGCCCAAAGTAAGTGTAGCGGGATATGTTTTACATGTGTCACGTATGAGCAAGCCTGAATGTGGAAATACATTTTAGTATGAAATCAATTCTATGAACTCTATGAGAGGCATAAGAATGAATGAAGCAGCTTTTATACCTAATTCACATACCGGGCTTCCGGTCATGCGGACGGTTATTTTAGGATGTTGTTAGGAGGGTATTATAGCATGACTGCAGTGAGACAGGATGCTTGGAGTACAGAGGACGATTTGATATTGGCTGAGGTTACTTTGCGTCATATTCGAGAAGGCAGTACACAATTGGCCGCTTTTGAAGAGGTAGGCGAAAAAATAGGCAGAACATCTGCCGCATGCGGTTTTCGCTGGAACAGTTGTGTACGTAAAAAGTATGAGTCTGCCATCAGTAACGCCAAGGCACAACGGCAAAAACGAAGTTATCTCAGAAAGCAGCCAGCTATGCTTGGACCACAGGTTGCAGCATTGTCTACACTGGACACTGAAGAACATCTGTACAAATCAGATGGGATTTCAGACGAATCATTATCGATGGATGCAGTAATCCGCTTCCTGCGACAATGGAAGGGAACCGTGCAGGAGAGCAATCGTCAACTCAAGATGCTGGAGAAGGAGCTTCGGGAGAAAGAAGATGAGTTGCTTGAACTGCGTCTTGAGAATGACCGTCTCTCCAAGGAAGTGAATGAAGTTCAAACGGATTACCGCGTGGTGAATGACGACTACAAAGCTTTGATTCAGATTATGGATCGGGCTCGTAGACTCGCATTTTTGTCCGAAGAAGAAGAAGAACTCAAAACACGTTTCAAGATGGATGCCAACGGGAATCTGGAACGAATTGAATAGCAAGTACAGACGTCTGATTTGTGAGAGTCAGGTATGAACCCGCCACACCTCCGTTACACAACGGCAGGTATGACGGGTTTTTAGTTTATTGTTTTTGTTCTATTATAGATAAGAGAAGCGTAACTACTGAAGCGGATAGGAGTGCATCATATGATCATTGACATCGTAGGAGCAGGGGCACTGGGTCTTTTGTATGGCGGGAAACTGTTGATGGCAGGTAACCAGGTCAGATTTTGGACTAGAACAACGGCTCAGGCAGATCTCCTCAGCCTTGATGGAGTAACCATTATGGAACGAGACGAGGAGATCCATATTCTACCGGATCAAATACAGGCGAAACCAATAAGTGAGCTGACTGACACATGGAAGAACACGCCAGGAGAATGGTTGCTGCTTATGGTTAAGCAGACAGGCATTGATGATTTCATTCATGAGATTAGTCCATTACAAGATCATATGCTGAATATCGCTTGTTTTCAAAATGGGATGGGCCATCTGGAAAAACTTCAAGCAGCTTTGTCTAAGTCGTTTCTTTGTAGTGCGGTTACTACAGAAGGTGCGAAGCGTACACAGAGTCAGGTGACTCGTGCAGGGGCGGGTGAAACCAGGTTAGGAAGTCGTAATATACATATAGGAGCTTCTATCTCTATAGAGGAAGAAAGAATATATACTCTTTCAAGACTCCTGCAGCAGGCAGGATTTGACTGTACAGTGTCGAATGAAATCGATAAGCTGATATACAGGAAACTGTTGATCAACGCAATCATTAATCCGCTTACAGCGCTATGGCGAATTCCTAATGGAGAATTGATCATCACAGAACAACGAAAGAGGTTAATGCGCCAGTTATATGATGAAGTATTGGTAATCTTTTCTGCCAGTGAAATAAAGCTAGATGAGGATCTGTGGGAACAACTGATATCGGTCTGTCGTTCTACTGCCACGAATACTTCTTCCATGCTTGCAGATGTTCTTGCTGGACGCGGTACAGAAGTCGGATCAATCAACGGACATATAGTAAGGATGGCACAAAAGTCGGGACTTGCTGCACCTACACATGAAATACTGCTTCACCTGATTCAAGGAATGCAGTCGGAAGGAGTGAGTTAATGGGACTTTTTATTGTGTTGAGTATATTACCTTTTTTTCCGTTCTTTCTCGTCTATTGGGGAATGTACATTTGGAAAAAAGACAAGCGCACAGCATTGCGGACAGCAATGGATGTAACCACCTTTTTTCTTGTGTTTTCAGTATCGGCGTTATTCAACTTAACATTTGATTCGAATTTTGGTTTTTATCTGACATTATTACTCATACTACTAGCACTTGGATTCATCGGAGGAGCGCAAAATCGACTAAAGGGGAAGGTTGATGGGGGTAGAATGTTCCGTGCCGTTTGGCGCATGGCTTTTGTAATTATGAGTTTCGGGTATGTTTTGTTTACTTTATTTGGATTAATTAGATACTTCATGCAACAGATGTGAGGATACATAACGCAAAAGGGCTAAAAAATGTGTCGATTTTGTCGAAAACTGAAAAAAACATTACTTTCTGAAAAAGTAATGTAGATTTTTTTGACCGGTGGTTGTATAATCTATAAACATATAAACCATATCAATTTAGGGGGAACGTGTTAGATGAAAAGGAAAAGTCTATTAGTCCTTTTGACGCTGATTTTGGCGTTCGGTACCGTACTTGCAGCGTGCGGATCGAAAAACGAAGGCACAGGTAACACCGATACTGGTTCTGCAAGCGAAGGAAATGGTCTTGCTAAAGATCAAATTCTGAAAATCAACCTGTCAGCTGAACCTCCTACGTTGGACCCGGCTCAAGCAAAAGACAGCCAAACCAACACAGTTCTGAAATTCTTGTATGAAGGTCTTGTACGCATCGATGCTGATGGTAAAGAAGCTCCAGGTGTTGCTAAAGACTGGACAATCTCCGAAGATGGTTTGAAATATGTTTTCAACCTGAACCCGGATGCCAAATGGAGCAATGGTGATGCAATCACTGCCGAAGACTTTGTTCGTTCTTGGGAACGCGCTTTGAAACCGGAAACAGCTTCTCCATATGCATACCAATTGTACTACATCAAAGGTGCTGAAGGTTACAACCTGAGCAAAGACGAAACATATAAAGGTACTAAAATCACAGACTTCTCTCAAGTAGGTGTTAAAGCTACTGATGAGCACACGCTTGAAGTAACGTTGGAAAACCCAACACCTTACTTCTTGGGTCTGACAGCATTCTACACGTACTACCCAGTACATGCATCTGCTGATACAAATGACAAATTCTTCACAGACTACAAAAACATGATCGTTAACGGACCATTTGTAATGGATCAATACGCTAAAGGTCAAAAAATTGTTGTGAAGAAAAACGATGGTTACCATGCAGCTGCTGACATCAAACTGGCTCAAATCGATATGTCTCTGACAAACAGCAGTGCTTCCGAACTGCAAGCGTACAAATCAGGACAATTGGACTACACTGGTGCACCTAACGGTGAAATTCCATCCGACCAAATTCCTTCTGTAAAAGCGGAATTGCCGGACGAGTTCAAAGCTACTGGTATTGCAAGTACGTACTACTACCAGTTCAACGTAAACGAAGCACCATTTAACAACGTTAAAATCCGTAAAGCATTTGCAATGGCAATTCAACGTCAACTGATTGTTGACAAAGTAACACAAGGTGGTCAAATTCCAGCATTCGGCTTTGTACCTCCAGGTATCCGTGGTGAAAACGGCGAATTCCGTGATGAGCACAAAGACGATTACTTCACAGAAAATGTGGATGAAGCTAAAAAATTGCTTGCTGAAGGTATGAAAGAAGAAGGTTACACAACATTGCCAGCTGTTACTTTGATCTACAATACTAGTGACGGTCACGCGAAAATAGCTTTGGCGGTTGCTGACATGTGGAAACAAAATCTTGGTGTTGATGTGAAAACAGAGAACCAAGAGTGGGGCGTATTCCTTGAGAACCGTCAAAACCAAAACTTCCAAGTAGCTCGTGCAGGCTGGTCTGCTGACTACAACGATCCATACAACTTCTTGGAAATGTGGACTACTGGAAACACAAACAATGATTCCAAATTCAGCAACGAACAGTATGACAAAGATGTTAAAGAAACTGTAAAATCCGCTGATCCAGCTGCACGTATGGCTGCATTTGCTGACGCTGAGAAAATCCTGATTCAAGATGAAATGGGCGTTATGCCGATCTATTACTACACTAACGTATCTTTGACTAAGCCTTACCTGAAAGGCGTACAACTTGATTTCAGTGGAGCTATTGACTTCACTCGTGCATATCTGGAAGAGAAATAAGTTGTTCTGAAGTCTAATATGATTACTTCGGGATATATATGTGGAATTCCATATATATCCCGATTTTTTTGTATGTGCACCGATTTTCCTTATAATTCTTGAAATTTCCGATAAATGGATTGGACTTTATTTCTGTCTAATTCTACAATCGATTTGTATACAAAATATTGTTTGTGGAGGTGTGCAAGGGTTGGTTAAGTATGTGTTGAAAAAACTATTATTTATGCTGCTATCGCTTTTCATACTCGCATCGCTGACTTTCTTCCTAATGAAGGCCATTCCTGGTGACCCGTTTACAGCAGAAAAGAAACTATCGCCAGAAATTCGTGCGCTCTTAGAAGTTAAGTACGGTTTGGATAAACCGATGTATGAACAATACCTGAAGTATATGGGTGGAATCCTTAAAGGGGATTTTGGCGTTTCTATGAGGTATCTGAACCAGGATGTAACGGACATGATTACTCAAACATTCACAGCTTCACTGAAGCTTGGAATTTTTGCAATCCTTATCTCCATCGTTGTTGGTGTGTTGTTGGGTCTTCTCGCAGCAGTTTATCACCGCAAATTGATTGATGATGTCACCATGGTCGTTGCTGTCATAGGTATTGCTGTTCCGAGCTTCTTGCTTGCATCGTTATTGCAATATGTATTTGCTTTCAAATTGGGATGGTTCAATGTTATGGGCTTCGACGGTCCACTTGACTATGTTCTCCCTGTTGCAGCATTGTCTGCATCACCAATTGCCTTTATCGCACGTTTGACTCGTTCCAGTATGCTGGAAGTTCTACATGCAGATTATATCAAAACAGCTAAAGCCAAAGGTTTGAAATGGCCTGCTATTATGTTTAAACACGTTGTTCGAAATGGTATTTTACCGGTAGTAACTTATGTTGGTCCAATGACAGCAAACATCATTACAGGTTCCGTTGTTATTGAACAGATCTTTAACATCGGGGGAATTGGTAAAGTATTCGTAGAAAGCATCACTAACCGGGATTACACCATGATTATGGGAATCACGATTTTCTATGGTATTCTCCTCATGTTGGCACGCTTCCTGACGGATATCGCTTATGTACTAATTGATCCTAGAATTAAGCTGGAAAGCCGGAAGGGGGCATAACGTTGTCTGGCACGAATAATAAAAAGAATGAAACGGCGAACACGAACCTGACTAGTCAGGCAGCGGTTAAACCGCAAGAAAGTGTATCCCTTTTTAAAGATGCCATGTACAGACTTGCAACCAATAAGGCTGCAATGATCAGTCTGAGTGTGTTGGTTCTTGTCGTGATTTTCGCTTTGATTGGTCCAACTTCTTTGTTTACAAGTTATAATTATTATTCCAATGATTTGATGAATGCCAACGCGGCACCTAGTGCCGAACACTGGTTTGGTACAGACGACTTGGGTCGTGACGTGTGGGTAAGAACATGGGTTGGTGCTCGTGTATCCCTTACTGTCGGTTTGGCAGCAGCTCTGATTGACCTTGTTATAGGTGTAATCTACGGTGCAATTATGGGTTACTACGGCGGACGTGTTGATGGAATCATGAACAAGTTCTCTGAAATTTTGTACTCCCTGCCTTACATGCTCGTTGTTATCTTGTTGCTGGTTGTATTGGAACCAAGTCTGACAACCATCATCATTGCCCTCACCATTACGGGCTGGATCAGTATGTCCTGGATTGTACGTGGTGAGATTATGCAACTCAAAAACAGAGACTTCATTCTCGCGGCCCGCTCCATGGGGGCAAGTACAGGACGTCAATTGTTCCGCCACTTGTTGCCAAATGCGATTGGCCCGATTATCGTAACGTTGACATTGTCAATTCCTAATGCGATCTTTGCTGAGGCGTTTCTAAGCTTCCTCGGACTTGGTGTATCTGCACCGAGATCATCCCTGGGATCCATGATCAATGACGCACTCACAGGCTGGACGCTGTATCCTTGGCGGATGTGGTTCCCTGCAGGTCTGATGGTTCTGACGATGCTTGCATTTAACTTGCTCGGTGACGGTTTGCGCGACGCGCTTGATCCGAAATTACGTAAATAGAAATAGGAGGTGGGATTATGGAGCCGATTTTAACAGTCAAGGACTTGAGCGTATCATTCTCAACGCGCTCTGGTGAATTTGATGCCGTTAAAAATGTGAGTTTTGAAATTGGCAAAGGAGAGACGCTGGGGATCGTAGGTGAATCTGGTAGTGGTAAGAGTGTTACCGCCCAAACCATCATGAAATTGATTCCCTCCCCGCCTTCGAAGGTCAAAAGCGGAGAAATTACTTTTCACGGGCAAGACCTGCTGAATAAGACAGACAAACAAATGGAAGCGATTCGTGGTAAAGATATCGGTATGATCTTCCAAGATCCAATGACTTCTTTGAATCCTACCATTAAAATTGGTAAACAAATTACCGAAGTATTGCGCAAGCATCAGAACATGTCCAAACAAGCGGCGGATAAAGCTGCTTTGGAAATGCTGGAACTTGTAGGAATTAAAAATGCGGCAATCCGCATGAATCATTACCCACACCAATTCTCTGGTGGTATGCGTCAGCGTGCCATGATTGCAATCGCGCTTGCATGTCGTCCATCCCTTCTGATTGCGGATGAGCCGACAACTGCACTTGACGTTACAATTCAGGCTCAAATTCTGGATGTAATGAAAGACATGCAGCAAAAGCTTGGAACATCAATTATGCTGATTACGCATGACCTTGGTGTCGTAGCGGGTATGTGTGACCGTGTTGTTGTTATGAAAGAAGGCGAAGTTGTTGAAACAGGAACAACTGCTGAAATCTTCAGTAACCCACAACATCCATATACGATTAAATTGCTCAATGCTTTACCTCGCCTGGACGAGCCCAAAAAGGAAAAACCAGCTCCAGCTGGTATTATCAAAGGCAGCAACAAGCCGCTGGTACAAGTGAAAAACTTGAAACAGTACTTTAATTTGGGTAAAGGTAACATTCTCAAAGCGGTCAATGATGTAAGCTTTGATATCTTTGAAGGTGAAACACTTGGCGTTGTAGGTGAGTCCGGTTGTGGTAAATCCACAACAGGTCGTACTATTCTGCGTCTTTATGAGCCAACGGGCGGAAATGTTAACTTTAACGGAACGGATATCTATAAGTTGTCCCCGCGCAAAATGAAAGAAATGCGTAAAGATATGCAGATGATCTTCCAAGATCCATATGCATCCCTTAACCCTCGTTTCAATGTTATGGATATTATCGGAGAGTCCCTTGATATTCATGGTCTGGCTTCCAGCTCTAAAGAGCGCAAGAGAAGAGTGGAAGAGCTGCTTGACCTGGTAGGTTTGAATCCAAGTCATGCACTTCGTTATCCACATGAATTCTCCGGTGGTCAAAGACAACGGATCGGGATTGCGCGTGCACTTGCTGTAGACCCTAAATTTATCATCTGTGATGAGCCATTGTCTGCACTGGATGTATCCATTCAAGCGCAGGTCGTTAAATTGCTTGAAGAACTCCAGCAACGTCTCGGCTTGACATACCTGTTCATTGCGCATGACTTGTCGATGGTTAAACATATCAGTGACCGTGTCGCTGTAATGTATATGGGGAAAGTGGTTGAGCTCGCAGAAAGTGAAGAATTGTATGCGAACCCTGTCCACCCTTATACGAAAACGTTGCTCTCAGCGATCCCTGTACCTGATCCGGAAGTGGAAGCGAACAAACGTCGCATCTTGCTGCCGGAAGAGCATATGAGCCCGATTCAAAATGGATCCGGTGGTCCTGCAAATGACCCGTACAATCTGGAAAATGCTCAATTGATTGAGGTTTCCAAAGGTCACTGGGTTGCAGAACCTTACGTATAATAGGAATATTAAAGCGATATGCTATTATTGATGTATTAAGTGCCGCCGACTCGTTCGGCGGTTTTTTTCGTATTTTAATCACTTTCTTTTGACGAAGCGGCCTTGAATTCGGTACAATCAAGAAAGGCTCTTTGAAGCAGAATAGGAGGCAGACCTCATGAACGGTATTACCGAGGCACTCCGCAGCGGATCAAAACTTGCAGAAGATTATATCTGTTCAAGAGATGCTGCGCGTGGCCTTTACGAGTATGACATTCGCTGGGAATCAGGACTTCAGTCGCGTGCCGAATGGCTGGACCAATCGGAAAACACACGTATTGATCGGCGTGATCTGGCAGAGTATTTACGTATATATAACAAGCGGGTGAACGACCATGGAGAGGTTCATGCGTCCATCACACGTCTTGCAGAACAAGATGCACTAGTGGTAACAGGAGGACAGCAGAGCGGTCTGCTCACCGGACCACTGTTCGTCATATACAAAGCCGCCAGCGTAGTGGCAGCTGCGCGTGAAGCGGAAGAAAGACTTCAACGCCCGGTAGTCCCAGTATTTTGGATTGCTGGTGAAGACCATGACTGGGATGAGGTTAACCATACGTATCTACCTGATCATCAGGGAGATATGAAGAAGGTCAAGTTACAAGGACGATTCGCAGGAAGGGATTCTGTGAGTAATGTTCATGTGGATACGCAGCAGTGGATGAATGTAATCGAACAGGTGGAACATCTGTTACCTGATACGATACATAAACCAGGATTGATGAAATGTATCAGAGAGATCCATCAATCCAGTTCAAATCTGAGTGATGCATTTGCCCGCATGATATCTGCCTTGTTTGCCAGCAGTGGACTTGTTCTAATGGATGCATCCGATCCAGAGTTACGCAGGTTGGAACAGCCCGTGTTTGAGCGGTTGATACGCAAAAATGAAGTGCTGCGCAACGCGTATACACAAGGAGCTTCGTTGGTACAACAAGCTGGTTATGCTATGCCTGCCGAAGTAGCGGAGGATGGAGCGAATCTGTTCTACATTCATGAAGGTACGCGTCTGCTCCTGTTGTTGAAGGACGGTTTATATAGTGATCGCAAAGGTTTGGTTTCTTTCACGGAGGAGCGTTTGCTTCAGGAACTGGAAGAACATCCGGAGCGCTTCAGTAACAACGTATTGACGCGACCTTTAATGCAGGATTCCGTGCTGCCTGTAGCCGCTGTTATTTTGGGGCAAGGTGAAATTGCATATTGGGGTTTGACTCGGGAAGCATTCTGTCAGTTCGGACTGCAAATGCCCATTTTGTTGCCGCGGTTGTCCTTCACCATTATCGAAGATATTCATCACAAACATATGAAACAATATGGACTTTCTTTTCAGGATGTACAATATCATATGGAAGAAAAGAAGGAGCAGTGGCTCGCACAACAGGAGACGTTCCAGGTAGATGAACAGTTTGACAAGGTTCAGGAAGCGTTTCTTGATCTGTATGGACCATTGCTAGATGAGATCGCGGAGATTCATCCGGGACTGGAACGAATTGGCGATACCAATTTGAGTAAAATCAACGAGCAAATGCAGTATCTGAAACAGCAGACTCACAAAGCCATCGAAGATAAACATAATGTGAGTCTAAGGCACTGGAACGGCATTCAAAACTCCTTATTTCCAACGGGCAAACCACAGGAACGAGTACATAATGCACTCTTTTACCTGAATCGTTATGGCACCGAGTGGATCGATGAACTGATTAAGGCCTCAAGCGAATTCCTTGGAGAGCACAAGGTAATTGCACTATAGAGCCCTTTATAATAGAAGAAACACATAAACGAGGAGGATATGGAATGACTACACCTGCGTTGCAAAACAGTATTGTTAAAGATATGGGACTCGCTTCAGAGGGTCATCTGAAAATTGATTGGGTAGAGGCACACATGCCGGTACTGAACCGCATTCGTCGCCAGTTCGAACAGGATATGCCTTTCAAAGGTTTGAAGGTGGCGATTTGTCTTCATCTGGAGGCGAAAACAGCTTACTTGGCAAAAGTGATCCAAGCCGGTGGGGCGGAAGTAACGATTACG
>Ga0209437_100545_pt1 | contig 25672 bp, 20 predicted proteins | sample AraplaL_Cvi_mTSA_FD_184266 | JGI IMG/M metagenome (GOLD analysis project Ga0209437, IMG submission 184266) | Arabidopsis root microbial communities from the University of North Carolina, USA - plate scrape CL_Cvi_mTSA (SPAdes) (version 2) | ecosystem: Host-associated > Plants > Roots > Endosphere...
TGGGTCAAACGCAACATTGCTGCCTTTGGCGGTAATCCAGACCAGATCACAATCGGTGGACAGTCGGCAGGCGGGGGAAGTGTACTCAGCCAAATGACCTCTCCGCAAAATAAAGGTTTGTTCCAGCGAGCCGTCATTATGAGCGGTATGGCTACAGAGTTGTACCCGAAAGTCCGTGTGCCTTCTATCCGTTCCACACTGCGGGATGCAGAGCAAGCCGGGGTTGCATTTTTCGACTTCCTGGGCGTATCCTCCCTGGCTGAGGCGAGACAACTGGATGCTGAATTTCTCCGTGACAAAGCACTCGAATATAAAAGCTTCTGGGGAACCGTCATCGACGAACAATTCTGCGCAGGCGATTCGTTTACTCGTTTTGTTCAGCAGGAGCGCGAGGCGATCCCCGTCATGCTGGGGCATACGTCTTCCGAATTCTGGACCCGTCCCGCCGCAGCCAATCTGGAAGAACTGAAACAGATGGCTGTGGAGCTGTTCGACGAGGATGCTCCTGCCTTTTTGCAGCTATGTGAGGCTAATACCGGCCAATTCGAGCATGCCTTGCAACAGGCATCGGTCCGCATGATCCAACATGCCATTCTGCTCGCCATTCGCGCGAACAGCGGTCATGCGTCTGAAACGCCTCTATACTATTATAACTTCGACGCCGAGATTCCGGGGTGGGACCAGCCAGGAACCTTTCACTCCGTCGATCTGTGGTTCTTCTTTGAAACACTCGCCAAATGCTGGCGACCTTTCACCGGCAAACATTATGATCTGGCCCGCCAGATGTGCAATTATTTGTCCAATTTTATTGCTACAGGTGACCCGAACGGTTCAGATTCCACCGGAAAACGGATGCCTCATTGGATTCCTTGTACTACGGAACAGCCGTATCTCATGGAATTTGGCGATCAGTCTCAATTACAACAGATTAACCCTGGACCTGTGCTCGAATTTGTAATTGAGCAGTATTTCAAAAAGCAGCATGAACCCTCTGTATAAAATATACCGAATTACTTGTTCAGACACACAGGTTACAAGAAAGAACCCTGCACATCTACAACCTGCAGGGCTCTTTCTTGTATAAATTCATCAGCTTCCATATAGCAAATCGGCTGTACGGAGGCTGATCGCAATAGATAAGCAGGAATATAAGTAATAACTAAGTCGTCATAGCAAGACGTGTTATATCATATACACCTGTCTTGCCAATACGTCTGATTGGTTCTGCATTAAAACCAGTCGGTAACTGTTCGCCAACAATAGGCAACATTTCAAGACTTAGACCCGTTGTGTCCAGGAGATAGACTTGCTTAGCGATGCGTAGCAGTTCATCCAGCAGGCCGATTAATAGGATCAGTGGAATAACTTTCCAGACATCCGTAATCAAAGCCATGTGATAGTAATCATCCTCACAAAAATTGACAAAACCTGCTTTGTAGTTGGTGTGAACTGCAGGTCGCTCCGTGCGAATAAGTTCAGCATTCTGCTGATTACATGCAAATACATCCGTAATGCTAAACCTGTCGATGAACGGAGAGGACATATATCCTACTGCTAATCGTCTACCTTCTTGGTTAGAATCAATGTCGCTTGGTTCAATGTACTCATAATCTTGGGGAAGATATTGATCAGCCACATTAAACTGCGCAAGCAACATTTCATAATTTAAAGTCTCGTTTACATAAGATAGCTCAACAGGAAGCTCCTGATGCAGCCTGACAAAATGCAAATGATTCTTCCGGCTCGTCATCTGCACAGGATTGAATTGTTCATGAGGCAAATGGAGGGCTCGGAGCGAAGGGTCCGCACGGAAATGCACGCCTGCTTTCCACAACCGGTAACCCAATTCCAGATCTTCGTGCCCCCAACCTTGAAAAGATTCATCAAATCCACCAACGTCTCTCAATGTACGGGTCTCCACTGAAACCATACTTGTCCAAAAAAACGACCACGGAGCAGAACTTCGATCCAGGTCATTTTCGTAAAAGTCGAACCGCATTTGTCTGGAATCCGGATAGGTCTTCAGCATTGGATTACGCAGGCAAGCCTCCGGATGTTCCGACAAAGCAATCGATTGCAGATATCTAGCGATTGGATGTTGATCATCCTTTTGATTCATGCCATGAACCGTACCTAAGCCTACAGTGCCTTTATACCGACTATGAAAATCAATAATATTGCGAATGAGATCGGCACCGATCAACACCCCAGTATCCAGATATACACATATCTCATGCTTGGCAAGGTGAAGTCCCATATTACGCGCAGTTCCTGCCCGAAATCCCAGATCCGTTTGATAGCAATATCTCAAATCCAGGTATGATTCAAAAGAACAGGCGACTTTTTGCGTATCATCACTTGAGCCATCATCACAGACAATCACTTCAAATAAGGACTTATCGGCCTCTTGATGCTGCAAACATAACAAGGTCCGCTCCAGCAAATCTGATCGATTATATGTAGGAATTATGACCGTAACTCCCATTCCCAGTCCCATGCCCCACACCTCCTCTCACTTTTGAGTGAAAAGTTTCAAGAACACAGGACACCAAATGATCCACTGCGGTTCCATCGTATGCATAGGTTTGAAGCTGATCCTGACCACTCAGAATTTGATCGACATAAGAAGCAATTAAGTCGGAGTCCATATCGGCTTCCTGAAGCCACCGGATGTAACCTCTCTCCCCCATTTGTTTGGCGTACACGATATTGCTCGGGTTTACTTCCTCTCTCCGAGGAATCGCAATGGCCGGAACACCTAGTGAGGCAAGCTCCCATAATGTCGTATGCCCGCCCCGGCACACAACAAGCGAGCTGCTTTTCACTTCGTCTATAAAGGAGCCCGGGTCTGCTATAAAATGTGTTGACTCATCGCCCAGCCGTTGCAGTGATCTCGTTAGAGTTCCGCTGTACACAAGCTTGGTATAAGCTTGTTCATCCTTTAATGCCGCTATGACTTTTGTAAAAAAAGGAACGTCCATAATGGTCGCCGAGCCTGACGTAATGACAATCTTCTTCTCCCTGGTACGGGTCGCTGCCGGAACTTCGACCACAGGGCCGACAAAACGGATTTTGTCCCGAATGGAGACTGGTATCGGGAACATCCAGTGCTCCTGTATATCGACAATAGCAATTCGATCAGCCATCTGTAGAAAATCTAGCGTTTCCTGTTCATCTTCAAGCCAATTCGTAATGAAACAGGTTGGAATTCCCAGACTTCTTCCCATTGGAAGTACAAGCAGCTCTTCATCTACAACAATGCCGTCCGGTTGTGTGCGACGTATCAAGTCCAGCAGTTTAAACATTCGCTCGGCACTGCTACCGGCTGACGGCAGCTCCAAATCAATCAGATCACCCGAATATACCAATCGTAAATATTGGAATCCGGAGGAATAGGATGCGATAATCACCTCGTGATTTAACTGCATAAGTCGCTTGGCGACAAGCAAATCCCGCTTCGCATGCCCGAACCCGTTCCCCCGCGATATGATTAATATTTTCATAGGTACTTCCCCTTTCCGGGCTTCACCCGACGGATGCTACACTCCCCTGCTTGCGTAACAAAGCAACCTGCGCTCCGTACATTTCACGAAATACGCCATCCTCCTCCAGTAATTGCAAGGGGGCTCCTTCCTGGACAATCTGTCCGTTAGCCATGACATAGACCTTGTCACAGTGCATGACTGTGCTGACCCGGTGTGCAATCAGCAGAGTCGCTTTTCCCTGAGCCACAAATTGTTTAATGCTTCTGACGACACTTTCCTCCATCATCGGGTCCATTGCAGCCGTAGGTTCATCCAGTACCAGCATGGTTCTTGTATTCGCCATCGCCCGGGCAACCGCCACACGCTGCCACTGCCCTCCTGAAAGTTCGGTTCCGTCTGAATATCCCGCACCCAACCGTTTATCTCCACTTTGCTCGATGATGTCTTGTACAAGCAGCTGTGCAGTATCGCTCCAATCACGATGCAGCCCGATGTTCTGCTGAGCAGTCAACGGAAATCTGGCGAAATCGGCATAAGCAACAGCGACCGATTGCAACCTGCTAGTACTCAAGCTCGGCTCCCCGTCTACCCACACTTCGCCTTCCTCTGGCTCAAGCAGGCCGCATATAATATTACACAGCGTTGTTTTCCCTGCTCCGTTCTCACCCACCAACCCGACAAGTTCACCTGTTCGGAAATGCATGCTCACATCGGTAAGCACAGGTTTGTCGCTATTCGGATAGGTGAAGCTGACTCCCGATAATATAATTTCCCTGTTCGCTTCCTGTGATGAAGCTTCAGCATTGTCTGGAACATCGGTTGACAGAAACCGGGTGAGGTTTGATGCAACGAGCAGTTCACTGGTAAACAATCGAAGCTCAAGTACAAAAGCATTGGCCTTGCCAAGCAATTCATCAATGAGTTGAAAAGCAATGATCAAACCGCCGATGGAGGAACTAGCTGTCAGAATCGATACCATGTAAGCAACAGAGATGAGAAGAAGCTGACCGATCTGCATCAGTCCAGTTGTTTTTTGGGATGTCAGAAGAAAGGATTGGTTGGTCTTGCTAATTTCAGTAAATGTATTCCTCCAGAGGTTCACGATATAAGGCGAATACCCAAACAACTTGCGTTCTTTACCCAGTTGAACATCCATGATTGTACTTCGGTAATAATTTTCACGGATGCGCTGACCTGATAGCTGATTCTCGACGTTAAACATCTGCCGGCCGAGTTTGTATTGTTTGAACACCACAAAGGCAAACGTCACAATCATCACCACACATCCGATCTTTGTGACAAACCATAAAGCTGTCCCCAAACTGATCAGCATGACTCCTGCACTGAGTACATCCAGGCCTAATGTAAGGATTCGGTGCCCCCGGTCCAAACCGTCCGCAGCCTTCTCAGCCGATTCGGAGAACGATGGATTCAAAAGCTTTTGATATGGCACTTCGTTATATCGATCAACATATAAATCTTTCGCGGACCGCCCTATATGAATACGCAGCCCCTCCAACGCTACCCCATACAACGAGTCCATGACCTTTTCTCCAATAGTTGCAGCCGCGAACCAGGCCATCAGCATGATCATCTGCTCAACATTAACACCGGAAATAACCTGCTGGACCGCATATCCGAACAGGAATATCCGCAGTGCAGGCAATATACCAGTCAAGAACGTCACGGACAAAGCGAACAAAAACCATGGAATGATCTTTCGTTTATTTTTGACTCGAATCAGCCACATTAGGCAACGCCCCCTTCTCCCTCTTCCTTCGGTGCTTCCATAAAAGAGGAAGAAGCTTTCCACATCGCTTGATAAGGCTCACAGGTCTCCAATAATTGTTCATGGGTTCCGTAATCCCTAATCTCGCCCTGATCCAGCATGAGAACCGTATCGGCAAAAACGCAGCCCACCAGACGGTGAACGACAAATAACACCGTATAGCCCTGTAGTCTGTTAGTAATGGACTCCAGAATGCTTAATTCATTGGAAGGGTCCAATTTCGACGTTGGTTCATCCATAATAACGACAGATCCAACACGGTAGATCGCTCTGAACATGCTTCTTGCTAATGCCAACCTCTGCCACTGCCCCTCCGACAGATCCGATCCACCGACTTCTGGCCATAGCTCTGTTTGCTTTCCTTGAGGTAACTTATCTACAAAATGGGCATTGGTCAGTTGTAGCGCTTCGGTAATGCCTTCCGTGTGATCCTTGCGGGTAATATCGCCCAGATAGACATTCTCTGCAACGGATAATTTATAACGTCCATAATCTTGCAGGCAATAACCCCCTACAGCCTCCGACTCTACTGAACCATGGTCCGGCTTCAAGAGCCCCGCAAGCATAAGCATCAGCGTGCTCTTGCCGGAACCGTTAGCACCCACGATGGCAACCTTGGCCCCGCGGGGAATATCAAACGTAATGTTATTTAATACATTGCGATTCCCGTCATAGCTGAACATTAACTGGCGAACAGATAACGCATGGGAAGATATCGCAAGCTCTTCATTATGGATGGACATATCTGCTTCTGTCTTGGCCTGTTGATCTTGTGGCTGCTCCATTAGTTCGGCCAAAAACATCTTTCGACCAAGCCAGTGCTTACCCTGAGTTAGGACCATGCTGAGCAGTTGTTCAAGATGCAGACCGCCAATGAGTAACGCCGCAACTTCTCCGGGATTCAGGGTACCTCGCCATAGTTTCCATAATCCCACGAGCAATACAACGGATGTGACTACACCGCTGCCAAGTTGACCCATCAGCCTGTAACAACCTGCCCGAATTGTTTGCTTCATCGATAATCGTGCAATCCGGTTTTCCTCTGTCCGCCACTTTCCCTTTATCCAGCCTGCTATTCCATAAACACGCATTTCTTTGGCGGATTTGAACGTCGTTAGCATATCCAGAAACGTACCTTCAAGCCTTGATATTTCCGAGATATCCTGAAGAAAGGTCGACTCCGATACGGCAGCTTTTTTCATCAAAAACACATTTAGTGCTGTTCCACCCAGGATCAGAATGGGCGCCCACCAGGCAACCTCCAACAAAATCCAGGTCAAGGAAAATCCCGTCACGATGACCTGAAGCAATGCCGATAAACCATCCAATCCTCCATGATAGATGGAACTGACCGATTCCGATGTGCTCGAAATCCGATTTCGAGTTGCTGCAAGCAGCATGTCATTTTCTGTTCTGCGATTCACGTTATCAAACAAACGAGTAGACAAATTATGATAGACATGATCTTTCACTCTTCTCAAAAAATAGGGCTGTACAACGTTCAGCAGAATCGCAACCGTGCCTGCCCCTGCAATAATTCCTATGTAAGCTAATGAAGCGTTGCGGTCACCATTAGCCAATTGGTTAACTGAATGCTTGATCGCCCATATCATAAAACCAGGCCATACCCCGAGAGCTAGAATAAGGGATAGTAAAATCCAGATGGCCCGATCCCCAGCCCGGATAATCATCCATATTTGGACAAATCCGGCGTGTATACGGCTCATAATATTCTCCTTCCCGAGGCAGAATCTACGAAAGCGATCGGTGTATGAATCTGTGATAAATCAGATGTCTCTATGAAATAGCCCATATCAGAGCGGGCAGAGGGACATAACATGACAAATCTCCATGATTCGCCGGGCTCCAGATCGATGAGCAGACATAGCGTCTTCGTGATATCGAATTGTTCCAGACCTGTCATATGCTCATAGTCCAAAACAGCACCATCGTGACTTTTCCGCATACGGTGCCGGGAACAGATTTCTTCGGCTTTGACGGAATTCCACGGTAAAACCAGAAATGGCGTCACTTCGCTTCGCCCGTTCTCCATATCTGAATCGACGATATCATAATAGTCTCCAATCCACCGGGTACTCGCCAGAAGAGCGAACGGGTCCTGAATGGAGACTCTGGACTTCATTTGGATGGTATGCACGACCGTTGAAGGTATTTCTTGCTTGGTCTCTTCCAGATTTGGTGGTGGCCAGTTGGTATTGAGATGATCTATATATTGAATCAGGTGGTCGCCAAAACCGACTTTACCGGAATATTGCGAAAGTGCCCAGCGATAGATCAATCGATCTTCTTCATGAAACACAAAATCCAAATTGGTACTGAAAAAATGATCAACTTCAGTAAGAATGACTACGGATACCAAGTTGATCAGGTGTGGCTTCAATCCTTCCTTTATTTCACCGTATTCACCAGCATGTGCATCCAGCCACTCTTTGACGAGATAATGAATGCCACCTCTGGCGAAAAAGGACTCGGTCAAATTAAACTGATTCCATAGATGAAGCGGCGGTGCACCAAAAGCCAAATGTACAGATGTAGACATCGCTTTGCTAAGGCTGGCCCCGAATCGTCCAATCTGCGGAGGAGGCATAGTTGATAGAGGGTAAAGCTTCAGCTCTACGACCTCGGCAATGTTGTAATTTTGGATTAGAGGAGCGATATATTCCTTAATGGCTTCGCATTGGGTAGCCAAATGATTTTCATATTCAGCTACAACACCAGAATCCCTACTTTCGACAGATGCACTTAATATTCGCTTCAACAATTTCACTTCCGGCCCATTCTCTACAGCCAGCATATCTCTCAGGAACAAACTGCCCCAGTGTCGATAAACGTTCGAACGGAGTCCCCGATTACGAATTAGATTTAAAAGCGCTGGCGGATAATTTCGTTCCTCTGGAACAATCCATAATCGATCTTGCCTTAACTCGTTAATCGCTCTGCAAAGTTCTGATAACAGTGGATATCTCCCAACCCGTACATGAAGTGTCGGCATCACATTCCGACTTCCCTTCCAGTCTGATACTACATGTCAACGCAAGTATCATCCCGCTTGCGCTGACACATGCAAGTTATGACTAAGTGAGAAAAAATAAACGGTTCTCCTCGATACTGTGTTTCCACTGCTTTGGCACTGCACTCTCAGGGAAAATTGCTGCCACAGGGCAGGCCAGATCGCAGAGTCCACAATCGGTACAGATGGATGGATTAATATAATATTGTTTGGCATCCGGAGAGGTCTGGATCGCTTCCTCGGGACAAGCCACAAGACATTTAGCCAGACGCTCATCTGCGCATGTGGCGGTGATTACCCATGACATAATGTTGTCCTCCTCATATGAAAACCTATAATCGCCGCTACACTTACTTCCGCATTCAAGTCATCCCAATACCTGACTGCCGTTCTTGCCACGAAACTTGCATCACTCAAACCAATGATGCCATTAGGTGCATCCGCTTCTCTGCCGACATCGTAGCCAACAAAAACGACCAACTTGTCTGCAGTATGCGGCAGATCAGACAGATGCTCTCTCGCACCGGCATGAATAGCAATAGATGTCCATCCCTTCTCCCGCAAGCTCATCAGGAGATTGACCGGATTTTCTTCGATGACAATATCCACAGCAAAAGCATGAGATAGAACTTCTCTGGTTGTTATATCAAGTGAATTAGGATGTACCACCACTTTTAATTGAGAGGATGGCAAGCGTGAATTCAGCGGATTTTGGTATGGTTGCTGATCTTCCGGGATATCCAGCTTACCCAACACATCACATCGGTGTAAGGGAGTATCCGATATGTGATTGCGGTCACCTGCAGTAATCACATAATCATGCTCCAGGCTAAGGATGCGATGAGCCAAAATTCGGTTCACCGGATCACGAACCAACACCACGTCACCTTCGTTTAATTCGCCCGGGGGATAGACAGAGATGCGCTGTCCGTGAACAAGCAAGGGATGCATACAGTTACCTTCGATCAATATGGAGATCGGCTTCCCGTGCTGCAATGCACGGATCAGGAAATCCTGTCTGCGGGTACCATGCATTCTTTCAGAACTCCTATTTTGGATAATGCCGTTACGAAATCCCGGATATCGTCTTCGACATGGTCATCATCACCGATATTGAATTTTTGCTTGGTATGCTGGCACATCTCTTCAAGGGATTGTGGTGAATCCGCAAGCATGTTCCAAACGGCTTTACTAACATCATCCTCCAGGACGTATACTTCTCCGGAATCTGAAAGAATGAACACCCCTTCAATATTTTCATCGAAAAACACGTCATCGGCTATTTGAAACCACGGGTTCATTCGTTTTACCTCCTGTCAGTTTGAAATAAGCGACCATTTTTCTGCGGATTCCGCGCCGGATGCCTGAGCAATCTTGTGAGAAGGTTCCATCCGCATCGCCTGTTGCTCCCCAATGGAAAGCACGACAGCCGCCACCACAAGATTCACGGAATGTGCACTTCATGCACTCTGGCAACGTGTGAACCGTTCGGTTACGCGAACGCTCGAACACCTCGGAAGTCTCCCATATTTCCCTGAGCGATTTCTCTCGAATCGATCCGGCGTGAAACATCGGGGAGTGCATCAATTTGCAAGGGAACACATTGCCCTTGGCATCAATAGAAAACTCACTCGTACCATGGCCACAATGTCTTCTACGTTCATATTGCTTCACATTTAAGGCATGGCAATCTTCATGGGCATCATCCATTTCAATATCCAGCATACGGTCGGATATGCGGCGGCGTTCAGCAAAACTGAGCCCTTGCATACGTTCGTCCCCGCGACCCAAAGTCGCAAGAGGCACAATATTCAAGCGAATGGACCGTTCGGTGGCGAACTCCAGTAAAGGATCAATGGAATCCCGGTTGTGCTTAGTCACCGTTTGATTGATTTTCAGTTTGACTCCAGCTTCAAGGAGAAGGTCGATGGCCTTACGCGCCCGATCCCAGGTATTTTTACCTCGGTTCGCTTCATGCTCCTCTTTGTCCAAAGAATCAAAACTGATCGTGAACAAATCAATCACCTTGGCAATTTCATTAACTTTTTCACGGCTGTTAATCAATGTTCCGTTACTGATGACGTTCACACGAAGTCCAACTTCCTTGCTATAAGTCATGAGCTCCATAATATCCTTGCGGATAAAAGCCTCCCCGCCTGTAAACACGATCGTACTAGTTCCCAGATCTTTGATCTGTCTGATCATATCCTTGGCTTCTTCGGTATTCATATCTCCATTCATCGAACGCTCCGGGCTGCTATCCGCATAACAATAAATGCAACTCAGATTACATTTGTATGTCGTTACAAAATAGATGGCGGTAGGTGCAACTTTGCCCATTCCCTGCTTCTGCAACGTATCCAGAACGTTGTATTCTTCAGGTTTCTCCCCTTGATAAGCCACACGATACATCAGCATCTTTCTTGCGATCCGCTTCACATCTTGAGCGTCCACACCCGAATCCATTAATTCAGAAACGGTCTTGCCACCATATATCAATTCGGATGCAATCTCATATTCGCTTGGTGAATACACAACCCAACAGTTGAGTTGAACGTTATGTACGACATAGTTTCCGTCTTCGTAATACACCGCGACGTATGGAATATGCAATCGTTCGTCTATTTGCATGAACAAGCCTCCAGTGATTAAGATAAGAGGCCGGTAAACAGGCCTCTTCTTGCGTCCATGAAGAATAAATGATTAGCAGGATGATCCATAGCCGCCGCCAACTGAAAATGCACAGCCACAGCCGCAGCTTGCTGCTTGAGCAATAGCCGCGGATTCCAATTTACGAAATGTCGGTTTTTTATAATTTTTCATACTCTCACCTCCTCTCATAAAACTTACTGTAAGCGCTTGCAATCAGAGAACAAAAAAAGGTTTATAGAGGAAGTAGCAAGAGAAAATCTAGGTAGAAGAATATACTGAATGGAGACTTGTCCTGCACATTGCTTGTAATTTCAAGTCTAGTTGAGAAAAAAGGAGGCGCGTAGGAGGTAGTTCTAGGGAGTGTAATTCAAGGCGTTTCATATAGTGTATTTAATTACATAAAATTGAATTTTTTTCTAGAATACTGCCATTCACTTCTTAAGTCAACTGTTTTTTTGAATACTTTGTGAACAATTCATTCGTGCTGTATTGCCCTTTTCATTGCGATATCCAATAACGCTTGTTCAAACTGCTCTGCTATGCTCTGGACGGCATATTTTCTCACTGATTCTCGGCATGCTTCCGGGGACGGAGATGGTTGTCCACTGTCCATAATCCTGCCCAAAATAGACGTCAGTTGCTCCAAATCATTCGGTTCATAGAGCCAACCATTGCTGGAGTTCACGATCTCTCTCGGACCATATTTGCAATTACTGGAAACAACAGGAATGCCTCTGGAGAGTGCTTCAATCAGGACCAACCCAAACGGTTCTGTATCCGATGTCAGGAGTAAAGATGTCACGCAGGGCACTGTATCCCAGGGCTTTTGCTGCCATCCATGCCATATGATGCGCTCCTGTATTCCCAATTGATGAGACAATTCTAGTAACGGTTCGTATTCTTTCCCGTCTCCAATGATATGCAGCTCGAAATGATTCTTTTGCAGGGGGGATAACGCCTTTATGATGTGGTCCACATTCTTCACCTCGGCCAGTCTTCCAACATACAAGAATACAGGGTGAGATGGTCTCGTCACATACGTTACGTTATCGAATTTCACAGGATTATAGACCAACTTGTTTTGTTTTTCGGGAAAAACACATTGCAGATCCTTCAGATTTCCTTCACTGATCGCCAGATGCCCATCAGCAGCCCGTAAATCTTCGAAGAATCTATAATAAAAATCCAGATTGAAGTGCAACCAGCTTACTACGGGTACTTGCACATTTAACCGTTCAACCGCCATTGAAGCGGCTTTCACCCCAGTGGGTCCTGTGGATACGATAATATCCATTGGTAACAGATCTTTCATGACATTGGCCAAGGCAGCCGAGTAGATATTTAACAGAACATTCCGCGGGATAGAATCACTCATTTTTTGAGACAAAACTCTGGTATTGATGCCCTCTTCCCAAGTGCTATCTTCCGATTTACCCTTTAAGATCACGATGACATTATGCCTTTGTTTGAGCTCATGATAGATTAACGAAAGAGCTGTTTCCATTCCACCTCGACCACTGAGCAAAATATCCACTACAAATATGATGTTCAATACCGGATGCCCCCTTGAGTTTTCAACGTTGTGACAAGGATGATCAGTCCCATTTACTAACAATTTCCACCATATCCTAGCACTTCTCCGCTTTAAAGTAAATAATTTCCTTTAAGCCTTGCAATCTCATCCTAAATGCTGTCTCAAACGCTCTTACTCTTATTCTCCGAACCAATGCAAAGACGGCACAGAGTAGATTCTGTACCGTCTTTGTTGTCTCATTATGCTATTCAAGAGTTGTCCATATATCCAAAGCCATCAGACGGACAGCTTCCTGCTCATGGGTTCGATATACTCTTAAACGATCCGTACAGTCCTCATTCCATAATAATGCCTCACCGGCGATCTGTAACAGGCTTAGCCCTATACCAAAAGCGGCCATCTGAGTCCGAGTATTCAACTGATCCACCATCTGAAGGAGGTCTTCCGGCTTCCAGTACCCTTTGCTTGCATTCACGACACGACTGACCTTCCGTTTCACAAAATCCAATACATACGGCTGTCTGTTCACTATGCCAATGACAGGGTCCAAGCCGCCTATGGCCAGGTCCGTCTTGCTCCAGTCTGTCATAGCCAGATGCAACCGGATTACCGCCAGCTTCATGGTTTCATCAGAGCTGAGACATGTAATGATGCCCGCATACAAAGGAACAAGCAGTCTCCTTTCCGGCAGAGACAACAAGGTTAACTTGTCGATCAGTGCGAGCAAACGCTGCCGCTCTGGCAGATCTCTCTCATTCCCCGCATTCCATTCATCTATCGTTTCTGTAGCAACCAGTTGTCTGCACACCTCGATCACTTGTTCGTTTGTTTTGCCTTCCGAGCAAGCTGCAATAAGGGTATCCAGCGCTGCCTTCCATCGGGTACTATCCTGAAAATCAAGCAATGTGCTACTGGCACACGTCGCGATAACTTCTTCATTCCCGTTCAACCACGGGATCATAGAGCGAAAAGCCTCTCTGGCTACAATCGGATCAGCATGGCCTGCGATCCCTGTAATCCATCTCAAATACCGTGGACGCGATTCCAGTGGAAGTTCACTGGGCTGCTGGTTCAACAGGCTTCGGGCAATATCCCGCTCCGAAGATGAAGCCATTGTGCTCATCATCGTCCAGCTTCGCTCATCATCCAGACATTGCCTTGCCGCATGTCCAATGGCGATAATGACGTCTTTATGAATATTAGGCTTCTCGTATTCCCGAACGAGGAGAGTCATGCTGTCATTGCTTTTATAAGCACCAAGCAGCCGGATTGCCTCTTTTCTGACCGTAATCTTCAGTTTCTCCCGATCTAGCAACTCCGAAAGCATTGACGTTAACAAGACCGGACTCACTCTGCCCGCGCATCTAGGAATTGAATACATGGCAACACGAGCGCGGTCTCCATCCAGATTGTCCAGTAGAACAGGAAGTGCCTTCTCCGGTTCTTCACCTAACGAATAGGCATACAGTGCCGCCTCCACGACGTGCACTTCCGAATCCTGCAACAGCACCTCCAGTTGTTCGGACCAGTGGTCGGGCATGCTCGCCAGCCTTCGTATTACTGCTGCACGCTCATAGGAAGTTCGTTTGATGTCAAGTGCGATATGTTCCAGCAGGGAGGCCAGTGCTTTCTGTTGACGTGGCAGCCACCTATAAAATCCGTCACTCGCAGGCACAACATAAATGGTTTTTCCCGACAAATGCTTGCCCTTAATGACTCTTCCCGCGATGAACGGATCCAGCCACTCCTGTCGCTTCAGGTGCAAATGACGAAACACCTCATGGAACGAGATGAAGGACGGATCTCTGTCCAACAACTCTCTGACTCTCTCATCCCGCGTTTCGTAAGGAGCCAGCCAATATCGGATTGCCTGAGCAGGAGCCTTCTTTGTCTTCACCAGTTCCTCCAGCAAACGTTGAAGCTTAGGCAAACGATCTATCGCCTTACCAAATGATTCGGCCATACGCAAGACCACAACATCGTTCTCTCGTTTGTTCGCTTCCATACCCAATGCATACAACTCATCGAACAAAACCTCAAGCGCATGATCCGGTATGCCGTTCCAATCTCTCTCATACAACACGAACTGCCCGTCCCGCACGACCATTCTCTTCAGCGTTCTCAATCCAAACCTGAAAAGCTTGCTATCTGGCGCTTGCGCATGCTCTCGCAGTATGGAGAAGGCAAGTCTCTCTGTCGCATTCTTCGTCCCATATGAGGTATCTCTGGCTTCGACCACGCTGTCTGCCAGCACAGTTAGATCGTCCACATGCTGCTCGGTGAACATGGGAACAGGACAGTTCGACAGTTCGGACATCACCGCCCAACGTACCGGGTCCTGATCGTTCTTGACCCGTGTCAGGAAACGTAATGTCTCATCCATCCCCCGGCGGGATATCGCCGTGCTTCGAATAAGCCGACCATACGCCACAGCGCGTTCATCCGCACTTGATACCTGAACAGCTTGCTCCAGCTTTTCCCTTGCATGAATGATCAGACGGCGGGCTGTAATCTCAAGCGTCTGTTCCCGATCATCCCGGATGTCGCGCAATTCGAGCATGCGCGTTGCTTCCTTGTCACGCAGTTGGTGGGGTAGAACATCCAATAACGGCGTAGGAAAAATACGTGTCCTCCGCTCATTTTCCTTATATGCCTTATCAAATATCGCTTCACGACTTGACGGTGCAAGTGTATCCAATACTTTGGCAAGGTGCATGGGTTCGTCAATGAGTAGGGTAACCAGCGTGGTCCACTGGGCTGTAGTGAACCATTTTCTTTTTTTCAGAACACCAGCTGGTACCCCCTGCTCCAAGAGATAACCTCGTGTTGCCTCCCGTGTCAGCAGTTCAAATACACTTTCAGGGCTCGTCTGGATCAGCACACCCAATTGCTGCTTGATCACAGGATGTATCGATTCGAATGGTCCATATTTGAGCGCAAGTTCCAGCACGATCGCTGGTCTGGATTCACTCAGCTTCTCCACCGCCGAAGAAAGTGTCCACCATACGCTATTTCTTCCGCGATGTGTTGTATTTTGCAGTTCATGCTCCAGATATGCTGCGACCAGATCAGGAAAACGCTTCGTAATTACCCGCCAATTACGGAGCGCATAGCCGAGTTCCGGAAGTCTTCCTCGAACCGTCTCTTCACCGCACACGGACAGTAACAAAGCCGCTTCCTGTGCACCCCAGCGAACCAGCACAAATGGTAACAGACGCTCCGCCCAATCCTGTCTGTGATAGTTCACAATGCTTCGCAGTAATTGACGGCGGCAATGATAGGACATAGAGATGATTTCGGTTTCAATTGAATACTCTGGATCTGCCACCACTGTGGGCAATAGTCCGGCTGCCCGACCTCTGACCCCTGCCTTGGGATGCTTCAAAGCAAGCAATACGACATTTACATCATTAGTTACACTTGCACCAGTCAATGCCAGATGTGCTTCATAGGCAGTACCGCTATCGAGTAAAGTTATAAGTAACGCAGAGTAACCTGCCTGATCCGAATGCTGGAGACCCAGTTGAGCTATTTGCTTCATCCGGTCTGAGTATCCCAGCGTATCCAGTTTTTTTAAAACCCTGTCTTTTTCTAACGGTGTTTGATTCATTGTTATCTGTCTCCTCTCCCTTTCATTCTATATAACCGCTCAATGCATCCATGCCATCGTCTATCATCGCAGGCGCTTGAAAGTATATAACTTCTGCGTAAGCAAGAGCTTTTCCTTTTGGATAGATGCTTCCGGGTGGGTATAGTCCGTGGGATCGATTTTCATCTATGCTGTAAAAGCCAACCGTGTCTTCGACTCTATCCAAAAAAAGGATGACTCGCAGGCCCATTCACGGCCCTACGAGTCATCCCTTTCAATTCAAATGGTATGATTACAATTTAGTTATTCCAGTATTGCTTGGCAATCTTCTGCCCCTGATCGATCTTCGCCCATTGCTGCGCTTCGCTTAATTCGTTACCTCCATCGCAGGATGCAAAACCGCATTGATGAGACAACAGCAGTCGATCCTTATCGATGATTTTGGATGCTTCGTCCAGCAAACGGACAACACGCGCTTCATCATCGAGTGTACTCGTTTTGGATGAAAGCAATCCTAATACAATCTCCGTTTCCGGTCTATCCTTGAACACTTCCAGAGCTTCGATCGAACCTGCACGATCATCATCCCACTCCAGGAAGAAACGATCATATTTCAATTGCTTCAGGAACAGATTAGCGATTTTCACATACGATCCACCGCCCATGTTGCGGGAATCATAATTACCGCGGCAATTATGTGTCCACATTTTCAAGCCAAGGCTATGACCGAAGTCAATCACGGTATTGTTAATATCAATGAATTCAGAAGCGAGACCCTGTACTTCATCTTGATTAATATGCTCCCCTGTAAATGGAGAGTTCGGATTGTCGTCTGCAAACAGTTCCCACAAGCAATCATCAAATTGCAGAATTTTGCCGCCTATTGCAGCGAATTCCTCCACGAATTCCTTATACGCGATCACTAGGCCCTCTTTTAGCTCCTGTTTGTTCTGATAAACGGAATCTGTACCGCCAATGTTATCCGACCAGGAAAGCTCACCGAAAATATGGGAAGGCGATGGTACGCAAAGTTTCGTTTGCTGCTCACCAGCCGTGTCTTGCAGTTGTTTGAACAATTGAATGAAATGATGATTTTTTCCGCTTAATTTGTCAGTGATGCGCAGTCCAATATCTTTGCGTGTTTCATATTTCGAAGTTCCGTCCACATCTCTGAAGAAATAGCCGTGATCCGCGATGTAACGCTTCACACCGCCAAATCCCCATACAAAGTCCAGATGCCACATCGATTTGGAAAATTCGCCATCGGTAACAACGGACAAGTTATGTTCGATTTCCTTAGCGACAACTTGTTTGATAGCCTCCGTCTCGCACTTCTCATATCCTTCGTAGTTTTCATAGAACGGATATTGGATATCATCATTATGTTCAATTTGCGTTTTATATTTCAGCAGCTCATCCGGCCGCAATAAACTTCCTACGATCTGGAACTTATCAGTCATGTAAAAACCCCCTCGTTGTATACGATTATCATATCACGCCGAGAGCAGTTAGAAGGGATACTTAAAAACCATAACTGGTTATAGTTAAAAGCTATATCCACTTATTAAGCAGATTTCGGTGAAACTGTCACCGATACAGTGTACCTCTATCCGTAATGTTATTAAATTTCACACCGTACGACGACGCAGTTCATAGAAATATTGCACCGCTGGATGCTTTAATTTGACCTGCTCAGACATGTTCAAAATCCTCTTTTTGCCAACTCGTCTGTCCATTAAAGCCAGAATATTATACAAAATATCATTGCTCTCCAGATTATCTTCTATAGAAGTCGATAAATATGTGGTAGCTGCAACGGTAAAATTTGATTTACTGAGTGCAGCCTGTGCCGCCAAAAGCGCTTTGGCATGTACGGAGATTTTTCTGCTCCTTGCCATGATTTGCAATCGATCCTCGGGAATATTGCCTTTGGACTCTTGCCGGATAGTTTCAATCTCGTCATCGCTTACAGGAATGAGGATGTTAGGGTCGTTCTTAATCTCCTGTTCCGTCTGATACCACCGGATCGGCGTTGCAGTATCACTCATATTCAGGATGTTCTTTTGATCTACGGTAATGTAACAATTGCCTGATTTATCAGGGGCATAGCGATAGCTGGTTGCACGGTACCCCACTTTTCCAACTAACGCGGGACTAAGAAAACTCTCTAATTGTTGCTTCAGTTTACTCCAGGACATAGATCCTCCTATTATCAAAAGCCTACCGCACGAATTGCGGCGATCATTTTATATACTTTTCAATCCAGCAACCCTATGGAAACTCATCTAAAATTATAACATAGCCAAACAAAGCAAGGTCCCCTATTCGATTTGAAAACAGGTTCAATTCCTCTGTTTGTCGTATCCGCTAATTAAATCCAATAATTGGTCTTATATTCTCCCATATGATAAACTTGCAGAAATTATCTTCTTTCTATCCATCTATCATTGCCTATCATTAAGAAAATACGATGTCATTCACAAGGAGAGGTTTTTTTTAATGACTAAGAAGAAAACAACATTACCTGCTCATATGGAAAAACTCGTTAAAGATAATGATATCGCTACCGTAAAAGAGGTTTTCGAACAATGCGAATGGGATGCCCGTGGGGGCTATAGCAAAGGTACGGCTCTCAGCTTTCGGCATATTTCGGATGAATTGGTTCGCTGGCTGGTAGAGCAAGGGGCAGATATTAATGCACGTGACAAATATCAACGCACGCCTCTACATGCCCATGCCTCACACTGGTCTGGAAATGTACCCCTGTTCCTTGAATTAGGTGCGGATCTGGATGCTGTGGACTACCAAAATGAAACACCGTTACATGCAGCGGTCAGTGGATATAGAACCACAGTGGTTCAAGAGTTGGTAAACCAAGGCGCTACGATTAACGTAGAAAATAAACAGGGAAATACGCCATTAGCCAAGGGCTTAGTCAATTGCCAGAATAGCGATATAGTTAATCTGGCAGAGATTGCCGCAATTCTGCTGGATGCCGGAGCATCGCTCACCCCGGATATGAAAGAATCGGTGAAACGGATCGGTAAGGATTTTGAATTCGTTCGTGAAAAGTTCAATAAGGACAAGGTGGATGAAGTCTCAGGCGCGCTGATCAAACTGTACCAGTTATTTGATGTTGAGCCGGTAGCGAATCGGATCATGCACGATGGGACTGAACCCATTCAGGTAAAGGCAGCAGCCTGGCCCAAGCAGCACCAAGAGCTCTGGGAATTTCTCATTCCGGCCCGTGGACATGCGCAAACGGTGCAGGGAGAGGTTATTCGCATCACAGGGCGCGTGTCTCATGAAGTATTGGATAATGGCGGAGGAAACTGGGATGCGGAGTATCGAAAGATGCTGGATGCACTGATTCGTCACTTGGGCACAGGTGAGCCACTCGCCCCGGCACTTCTCCAAGAGGCAGCAGACTTGGTCAGCAGACTTCGCAATGGATACGATTTTGATGCGCCTGCCAGGTTATCCGAGTTGGCGGTATTATGGGTATTAGCGAATCCTCAGCCGATCGCCATGGCCCAACCGGAGTACATGCGTTAATGTTCCAAGGATAGACGACTTTAAAGTTTCAAATCCCGTTGGTGCACCAGATTGTAAATGAAGTTTTTACGACTAAAGTGTTACAACACAAATTGAATACAACAACAGCTAAAAAAAGAAGCGGAATCGTTTCCCGCTTCTTTTTTTTCTTTTCTTTTCTTTTCTTATAATCGTCATTACATCATAATTACTAATCTTTCCTGATTAAGTGCGAGTAATACTCGGCATGACTTGAGAGCCTACCGTGGATAAAGTTGCTAATATATCGGGATACCCTCATTATTTTCAACTTCGGAAGCACTTCTACATAACGTAACTCTTCAATCTCTGTTAGTTTGTTTACCAGAGTATAACGCTTGCCCACACCAAAACTAACTTTACGCATCGTCCGTTCTTTCTCCGAACTCGGAAACTTAAATCCCACGTTCCTCCGCCTCATCTTGATCCTTATTTCCAAATTCATGGAGCAGCGTGCGAACTTCACTTGTCGACTTGGCGTTCATTAGGCTGTTTCTGAGTTCACTTGCTCCTCGAAATCCTCGGACATAGACTTTAAAGAAACGGGCAAGCGCGCTGAACGAACGTTGCACCTGTCCTGAATATTGATCATGAAGATCCAAATGCAGCCGCAACAGATCAAGCAATTCCTCACTGCTGTGTTCCTTCGGCTCCTTCTCAAACGCAAACGGATTTTGGAAAATACCGCGTCCAATCATAATGCCGTCCACACCATATTGCTCCACAAGTTTGAGGCCTGTCTCACGGTCCGGGATATCCCCGTTAATGGTCAGCAGTGTATTCGGCGCGATCTCATCCCGCAGTTTTTTGATCTCCGGAATCAGTTCCCAGTGAGCGTCTACCTTGCTCATTTCTTCTCTCGTCCGCAAATGAATGGACAGATTCACAATGTCTTGCTGCAAAATATGAGTTAACCAGTCGCGCCATTCGTCGACCTCCGTAAATCCGAGACGCGTTTTTACACTGACCGGCAGTCCTCCGGCCTTCGCCGCCTGAATAATCTCCGCCGCAAGGGCTGGCCGGCAGATCAAGCCGCTTCCTTTTCCATTCTCCGCAACATTCGCTACAGGGCATCCCATATTAATATCGATACCTTTAAAGCCTTCCTTCGCCATACCGATACTCATCTCACGAAAGAATTCCGGTTTATCTCCCCAGATATGAGCCACAATCGGCTGTTCATCTGCTGTAAATGTCAAACGCCCACGCACACTCTTGTGCCCCTCCGGGTGACAATAACTCTCCGTGTTCGCAAATTCCGTAAAAAATACATCTGGTCGCCCTGCTTCACTCACAACATGACGAAACACAACATCCGTCACATCCTCCATTGGTGCCAGTATAAAAAATGGTCGTGGTAACTCACGCCAAAAATTTTCTTGTGTCATCTCTAAAACTCCTCTATACATTCCAGGACAGTCTTAATCCTCATTAATAGTAAAACCTGTTACTCATGAATCTGCTTGCCTATCAACTATATTAGCATTAACAGTTTTGCAATTCACATTATTGTGTCCTTGCTTCTTCACTTATACCATGCAAATGTAACTTTGTTCAAACATCAGTATCTGTTATTGCTTCCATTAGATCTTCAGATTATTGAAAGTTCGATGATTTCCGAATAACTCTTTCCCGATTTTATCACGTCTATATTTAATTTTCAGCATGCTTACGCTTGCCGAACTGGAAAAGCTCCTCTAAAATGAAGCTCGGCAGGCATTTTAACCTGCAGATCGACATTCGGAGGAGGCATAACTTAAATATGGAAATTTCACTGGATATAATGAAAGATAAAGTCGAATGCTTGCAAGCTTATGACTTTCATGAACTGGCGAGAGCGATTGAAGAACGAATAGAAATCAATAAGGCATTAATGCTACGTGTGAAGCAAGTCCAACATCAAGTAACGTTTGATCCTATTCGCACAAAAATGTTATATAGTGCAGTCGTGCATTTTGCCGTAGATTGATGGACCAAGACTTTGAATACATGTACACCAGATTCCTGACTTAATTGCAGTTACGCCTGGTCATTTTAAGTAGTCACTATGGAGCATTAAGGGGGAATAGCATGCAAGATTTAATATTTATGAGGAATTACAAAACGAATGAAACACTTCGCAAGAGTTTTTTTGAGCTTGCTGCCAACACGTTTGAAATCAATTTTGAAAATTGGTATCAACAAGGGTACTGGGGCGAGGGTTACATCCCTTATTCATATGTCGATGGGGACCAGGTGATTGCCAACGTTTCCGTTAACATCCTTGAACTCATTATTCACGGAGAGAAGAAAAAGGCGATTCAAATCGGCACGGTGATGACCCATCCTGATTATCAGGGGAAAGGACTCTCTACACGTTTAATGAATATAGTCTTAGAGGAATACGAGAACAAATACGATTGCATGTACCTTTTTGCCAATGAATCGGTGCTTGATTTTTACCCTAAGTTTGGGTTTAAGCCGGTGGAAGAACATCTTTTTTCAATGAATTATACGGCAAAAGAATCACCGGAGCCTGCGAACATTCAGAAACTCGATGTTACTAGCTCGGAAGATTTACGTCTTATTCAAAAATTTGCATCGGAAAGATTGCCTGTTTCTCGGCATTTCGCTACCCATCATGCTCATGGAATACTCATGTTTTATTGCCTGAATGTTTTTAGTAATGATATTTATTACTTGGAAAACGAAAACGTCATTGTTATTTATCAGAAGGAAGACAATCATATTGATCTCTTTGACGTTATTAGCTTAAACGAAACGAATATGAAAGATATCTTGGATAAGATTGCAGATCAAGATACAGAGAGAGTAACATTCCACTTCACGCCAGATGCAGCAGATCATATTGTTCTCAAAAGTACAATCACCAATGAAGGCTTATTTGTAAGAATCCCTGGTGATCATCTCTACCCTGTGCATGTTAAACATCCGATTACTTCGATCGCTTAATGATTTATTTAATCATGCCTCGATTGGTTCGGGAGTTCCAGATGAACTCGGATTAACGCGCGGTCGTCAATCTCGGATTCGGGCATCAGTTTCAGTACAGTTTACGAGGTCGTCCCCCGGCCGCAACACGACTTCCTGTTTTGTTCACCAAGTAACATAATGTGAAAACCTCCGAGGTACTGCACAAGCGGAATGGAGCCTTCTGTAGGCTCCAATTGATTGACGGTTTCCTGCTAATGTTTTGCGATACGTGCCAGTGTACTCTGCATTCGACCATTCGTTTAAGACTTTAGCAGATAATTCGTCGATTCGATCTCGAATTATGGATACTGGCACAGTACGACCTGCTCTTAAAAAGTAAACGATTGTTTATCCATCCTGATCTGACTGATCTATCTATACACTACACCTTAGGCTTCAAATGTTTAATTACAGATACGCTCAAAATGGTCATCCCTACACCAAAGCCTGATATGGATAATGGACCAAGTAGAAATCGCATAACTTCGCTCTGTATTACAAAGCTTGCAAGCATAACAACCATACAGATCACCGTAAAAATTCCCACAGTTAACGTGCCTATAACATCATTCAATGAATGATTTTGCTCACGAGCAATCGTAATTTTATTTTCCTTCAGAATAGGTAGCTCCAATAATCTAGGAATGTAGTCCGTAATCTGGTCCTTGACCTTGTTTATGCGCTCCTTAACCATCTGCCCTTTATCCATATGGCTGGCGTAGGACTGACTTGCTGCAGATAAAGAGTAGGTATCATCTACAGATGACAACGTACCATCCAGCGTAATGATAGCTCTAAACGCACCAGCAATGGTCGGTTTTAAGGACATCCCCATATCCGTGGTCAGGGTCATCATACGTTTCATCATGACACTTGTCGGATCTGGTGAGAAAGATGCTTCTGCTAACAAACGGTTAAGGCGTTGTTCAATCAGCTTTTGATCCAGTAAATCTCCTTCCTCACAGACTCGCGTTAAGCCATGCGCCATCTCTTTCGTATCTTTAGTGCTGTAACCCATCAGGAAGCTTAACATGCCGCCTCGCTCCTCATCCGTTAGATACCCCACTGAACCAAAGTCGATCAAAGCAACTTCTCCATCAGCAGTCAACATGAGGTTGCCAGGATGGGGGTCCGCATGAAAGATACCAATCATCAGAATTTGATCCAAAAATGCGTGCATCACCCTCACCGACACGTCGTTTGTCACCGCTTTTGTGAAGCTGGTTCCTTCGATATATTCCATGGTGAGCACCTGTTTCGTCGAGAACTCGGCGTAGATTTTAGGAACACGGATCTGAATATCATGTTCCTCGAAGGCTTTTCGCAACAGATTCGTATTTAAGGCCTCGATATCAAAATCGGTTTCTTCAAGCAAATTCTGTTTGAATCCTTCGGCCAACTGGATTAACCCAAGTCTCTTGATTTTGATAGAGCGTTCGGACAACCATGTGACAAACTGGATCAAAATATCCAAATCCACTGTCATCTTCTGCTTCACGTCAGGTCTTAGAATTTTAACAACAACCTTCTCGCCCGTTAACTTTAGCTTTGCCAGATGAACCTGTCCGATCGATGCCGCAGCAATGGGCTCCATCCCAAAGGATTCATAGGTTTCATCCATATTTCCGATTCTAGTGTTAATGATTGTTTTCAGCTCATCTTGGCTCAGCGGTTTAACCTGATCATGCAGACTGGAGAACGCTTGAATATAGTTGGCAGGCAGCATGTCCTTTTTAGTCGATAACACTTGAGCAAACTTAACAAACACGCCGCCCATGTTATCCAGAACCTCAGCAATCGCAAAGGGTAACTTGGCATGATCCTGCTGAATCAAATGAGCCAAACCTTTACGTGAAATAATCCAGAACAAACGCATCATCCGTCTGAAAGTACGAACCTTATTCCAGATATAGAGGAATGGATTGGCGGCTTGCAGCATTTTAAAATTGAACAGGCTAAGGAGCATGTAGATATAACACGCAATAAACACAACTAATAACGGATAGTACATAAACATAACTCTAAGAATCTCGGCATCCGGTGGAGCTGTGGTTTGATTGAAGTATGTAAACGAGAGCACCAGTGTTACTATGGACGTACTGAATAATATCGCCAAGATTAGCCTAAGCTGATTGCTTTTTAAAGTGCTGATATTTCCGATTATAAAATAAACCAAAAACGACGCCACTAAAATACCGCTTAGGTAAAATTGCTCCAGAGCCTGAAGCAGCGTACTCACTACCAGCGAACTGACTAAAGAGATTAGAACTTTATGTTTTCTGTTGAAGAACGAAGTCAGCAACATGAATACAGCGAAGCACACGAGCAATGTAATAAAAAAGAACATCTTACATCCCACCTGTTATGTAATGGTATCGTTTGATTTTCCTCTCCTCAATATAACATACTCAACCTCGCGTTCAATAAACATAAATAAACCGTCCCGGTAAAGGCTGCGGCTCGCTTGATGATGTCTAATGCCTCCCCCCAGCCATACTTACAAAAGAGCAAAAAGGAGCAGGATTTCCTTGCCCCTCCGCTATGTGAAACTTCTTTCTCTCATCAAACGTAAATTCACAAGGTATAATGAAGTCAGATCACCGTTCAGCATGATCTTATGAACATCATAATGAAATGAAGGAGAGGACATTCGTGGCGTTTATCCCGTTAAACTGTCCCAATTGCAATGGAAGAATTGAATACAAAGAGGGTGAGATTTTAAAGTGTCCTTATTGTGAAACAGAGCTTTTATTGAAGCAAAATAATGTCTATTACGTAGACCAGACCATTAATCATTACCACGGGACAGTTCCTGAGGCCACGCCGAAGCCGTCCGTCTCCATCCCCCTAAGGCTGTTATTGGTCCTGCTGCTTGTCATATCAGGCGCCATCGGTACATATTTTTATTATAGCAACAGCTCCACTTATTCAAAAACAGAAGCCAATCTGCCTGTGCGAAAGATGCCTGAAAGCGAGGTTCTGCTCTCCTTTTTGCGGGATATTTTCGATAAAGGGACTGCCCTTCCGACTGAGGAGGAACTGGCTC